>MDSW01202850.1_pt1 | contig 10208 bp, 12 predicted proteins | sample 811171 | NCBI WGS metagenome assembly MDSW01 (sample SAMN05326641, study PRJNA326480) | marine metagenome | isolation source: seawater | place: Atlantic Ocean: North West | collected 2012 | reverse complement strand
GATCACAACTCCTAAAGTAACAAAAATACCATATGATTTAACAATATCTAAATTTACCGCTTTATATTTCATATGAGTTAAGGTTGAAGCTATAGAAGTTGGAATTATTATAGAAAATGAAGTGCCAACCGCTAAATGCATTATAAAAGAATCATCTAAGCCTACACTTCCAAAAATGTAATAAAGCACTGGAACAGTTATTAAACCTCCACCAATTCCCAAAAGACCAGCAAAAAAACCTACTGGTATTGCAGTAAGAGCCATTAAAAAAATTAAATAAATATATTCGTTTGCTAAAATTGAATTAATCAATTTGACTTTCTATGCGAAATTGCGGTGATAGTTTTATTTTATCCATTATGTGATCAATTTTTTGAACATCTGCATTCCTGACACACATATTTTCACTTAAATATCTCTTCCAAAAACTCGAACCACTCTTTCCATGGAATAAACCTAATGTATGTCTCATAATTTGATTTAATCTTGTTCCATTTTTAATTTCTTTTTTTACATACGGAATTAATTCTTTGATAATATCTTCTCTAGATAAAACATTATTATTATTAAAAATTTCTTTTTCAATATCAGCTAACATATAAGGTGAATGATAAATTGATCTACCAATCATAACTCCATCAACTTTATCTAAATGATTTTTAATCTGGTCTATAGATGTAATACCACCATTAATTATTATATTTAAATCTTTAAAATCTTCTTTGAGTTTATAAACTAAATCATATTTTAAAGGAGGAATATTTAAATTTTGCTTGGGCGTAAACTTTCCAAGTACAGCTTTTCTTGCATGTATAATAAAAGTTTTTATTCCTGTTGATTTAAGAATGCTTATAAATTTAAAAAGGCTTTCATAATCTTCAACTTTATCATAACCAATTCTAGTTTTTACAGTTACAGGAAGCTTTGTTTTATTTTGCATTTCAACTAAACAATCTGCCACCAAATTTGGTTCTTTAATTAAGCAAGCTCCAAACTTATTTTTTTGTACTTTTTTACTGGGGCATCCTAAATTTAAATTTATTTCATCGTAACCAAATTCTTCGCCAATTTTTGAAGCATTACCTAACAGTTTGGGTGATGAACCTCCTAATTGAAGAGCAACGGGTTTTTCATTTATGTCAAAAGATAATAATTTTTTTTTATCACCTCTATCTATTGCTTCTGAAACAATCATTTCGGTATATAAAAGTACATTTTTGCTGATCAGCCTTAAAAAATACCTTTCGTGTCTGTCAGTGCAATCCATCATTGGTGCAACTGAAATTACATGTTTCATAATAATTATATTAACTTTTTTTTGTTTTATTTAAAAACAATTATTTTTCTATTCTGATTTCTTTTCAACAGTTTCTTGGTTGGTTTCTTCTTTTTCTAGAACTTCATCTTCGTTATTTGTCTCATTCTTTTTTTCACTTATCGCAGATGTAATCTTTTCTGGTATTCTTCTTAATCTTTTAGAAGGCAATATTGCTGTTCCACTTTTTGATATTTCGCCCTTATATATTTTGTCAAAATCATCTTCAGTTTCATCGTCAAGATCCTGATTAACATCGGACGATTCTTCTTGTTGTTTTCTTAATTTGTTAATTGCTGAATCTTCTAATGTTTTAACAGATACTTTGCCCTCTCCAATTTCTCTTAATGATATTACAGTGTTTTTATCATTATCTTTATCTACTAAAGGCTGCTCTCCAGCGTTTAATTGGGAAGTTCTTTCTTTTGCTAAAAGTACTAGGTCGTATTGACTATCTATTTTTTTCAAACAATCTTCTACAGTGATTCTTGCCATAAGATGTGCAATAATTAATGAAAAGTCTCAATAAAATCAAGATATTTTTAAACAATAATAGGATTTAATCTGTTTCTTACTATAATTAGAGAAAATAAGGATATAAATATATATATCCCAGAAATTATTGATATTTGCTCAATCGAAAGACCCGCATCTATAAGAATTCCAAATAACGCAGTACCAAAAGCAGTAGAAAATACCATTAAAGAAGTTGTAAGAGCTTTAATAGAGCCAATATGCTTTACTCCATATATTTCTGCCCACGTAGACGATCCTAAAACGTTGGCAAAACCATTGCTTACTCCAATTAGTCCTAAGAAAAAAAATGAAGATATAGGATGATCAAAATAAAATATTACAACGGTAGCCAGTAATAAAGGTATATTCATATAAATTAGTAATTTTCTACTTGTAAATTTGTCTATTAATACACCGGAGAAAAATAATGTAATTACTGATAGTATTGAATAAACCATAAAAGACTGTGCTATTACATAAGGTCCCCAATTTTTTGATTCAAGTATAAATGATTGGTAAACAAAAACACCAGTAGCTATCCATGGCATAGCCAACATGTTTGCGCAAATAATATAAAATCTATAATCTTTTATAACTTCTATTCTTTTCCATTGATAAATATTTTCTACTTTATATTTTTCATCTTTAGTGATTTCTCTTGATTCAAAATTAAGGTTTTTTACCAAGAAATAAGATACGAAAGGTAAAAAAATAAATATAAAAATAGATATTGTGACCCAAATATTTTTCCATTCAAATATTGTTAAAAGATATATCATCATGACAGGCAAAATGAATTCTGCGGAAGATAATCCTAACCAACTTATACTTAGAGCTTTACCACGTGATTTTGTAAAGTATCTAGAAACTGTTGTCGTGGCTGTATGAGACATCATTCCCTGACCTGAAAACCTCATTAAAAAAATAGATACAAACAAAATTAAAATTGATGAAATTTTTGAAAAGAAGAAGCAAGAAAAAGATAGTAATAAAATTACAAAAAAAGCAAATTTAGAAATATTTATATCATCAATTTTTTTTCCTACCCATATAAGTAAAAAACTACTTAATAAAGTTGCTGTTGCATAAATTGTACCAAATTGTCCATGACTTATTGATAGATCGTTTCTAATGCTTGAATTAAAAATACCTAAAAAAAAACTCTGTCCAAAACTAGAAAAAAATGTAAATATAAATCCAAATATAATTATTTTTAAATTTAAATTTTTAAACATTATGAATTATGTCTTGTAAAGTTTCTTTTATTGGTCTTGGTGTCATGGGATATCCTATGGCTGGTTATATATCAAAAGCAGGACATAATGTAACTGTTTATAATAGAACAAGTTCAAAAGCTGAAAAATGGGTAAAACAATACAAAGGTAATATTGCCTCGACACCCGAAGAGGCTGCCAAGGATTCTGATTTTATTTTTACATGTGTAGGAAATGATAATGATTTAAAAGAAGTAACTATAGGAAAAAAAGGAATTTTTAATACAATAAAAAAAGATTCAATATATATAGACAACACTACAGCATCAGCAACTATTGCAAGAGAACTTTATAAAAATGCAAAAGCTCATGGTTTTGGTTTTTTAGATGCTCCAGTATCTGGTGGACAAGCGGGCGCAGAAAAAGGAGCTCTTACAGTTATGGTTGGTGGCGACTTAAAAGACTTTGATAAAGCAAAAGATATAATTAGTTGTTACAGTAAAAAAGTTCAATTGCTAGGACCATCAGGTAGCGGGCAATTAGCAAAGATGGTAAATCAAATTTGTATAGCTGGTCTAGTTCAAGGTTTATCTGAAGCGATTAATTTTGGATTAAATGCAGGTCTTAAAATGGAAGAAGTTATAGATGTAATTTCTAAGGGCGCTGCACAATCTTGGCAAATGGAAAATAGATATAAGACAATGATAGATGATAAATTTGATTTTGGTTTTGCTGTAGACTGGATGAGAAAAGATCTGAAAATTGCCATGGATGAAGCTAAAAAAAATAATTCACCTCTTCCTATAACAAAAATTGTAGATGGTTATTACGAAGAAATTCAAAAAATGGGCGGCAATAGATGGGATACATCTAGCCTAATAAGAAGATTTAGAAAAAAGTAAGTGCCAAAAAATAAACCTGACTATTACAACGATCTAAATAAAGTTTATCTCAAGATTTGGGATTTATTAAAGATAGGTTTACAAAATAGAGATTTGCCTTTTCATTTACCAGTATTTATTTGTTCTTATAAAAACAAATCCGATGGCCGAATAGTTGTTTTAAGAGGTGTTGATGAAAAAGAAAAAAAAATTTGGTTTCATAGTGATATTAGATCTAATAAAATTAAAATTTTAAAATTTAACCCAGAAGCTAATCTACTATTTTATGACAAAAGTGAAAAAATTCAGTTAAGAATTTCTGGTAATGTGAAAATTAATTACCAAAATCAAATAACTAAAAAATCTTGGGAAAAAACTGCACACCTAAGTAGACAATGTTATCTAGGTGATAAATCTCCCGGCTCAAATGCTTCTGCTCCTACATCAGGATTAACAAATAAAATCGATAATTTAAAATACACAAAAGAAGAAAGTGAAATTGGTTATAAGAACTTTTGTGTAGTTGAAGTATATATAAAATCTATTGAATGGTTATATTTGGCCGCAAAAGGACATAGACGCGCTTATTTTAATATTACGAATGATGTGCTAGAAAAAAAATGGTTAATTCCTTAAATTTTGGAGATTGTATATTTTTTCCAAAGATCCCTATACTCTTGCGTATTTTCTTTAATATAGTTTGATTCTTCTTTAGTTATTTCTCTTACAACTTTAGCTGGACTTCCCAACACCAGAGAATTATTTGGAATTATTTTATTTTCAGTAATTAATGAGTTTGCTCCAATTATACAATTTGAACCAACTTTAGCTTTATTTAATATAATGCTGCCAATTCCAATTAAGGAATCATTTCCAATCGTACATCCATGTAGCATCACCATATGTCCTACTGTTACTCTTTTTCCTACCATTAAAGGACAGCCAGGGTCAGTATGAAGTACGCTACCATCTTGAATATTTGATCCTTCATCAACAACAATTTGTTCGATATCTCCTCTTAGTACGGCATTAAACCAGATACTAGCATCGTTTTTTATAACAATATCCCCAATTATTGTAGCGTTTGGAGCAATCCAATTTTTTCCTTCTCTCTTTAAACTTTTATTTTCAAAATCATAAATCATAGTTTATTAATATACTATATATGGCAATAGAAACACCAATTTGCAATTTTGGCGAAAAATCACATGAGTTTAATCTTAAATCTACTGAAGGTAAATTAGTAAGCTTAAATGATATAAAAGGTGAAAATGGTTATTTGATCATGTTTATTTGTAACCATTGTCCATATGTTCAAGCAGTTATAAACTTTCTCGTCGATGATGTAAAATATCTTGAAAGCATTGGTGTAAAGTCTGTAGCAATAATGTCAAATGATACCAAAAGTTATCCTGAAGACTCATTTGAAAACATGATTAAATTTGCAAAAGAAAATAGTTTTTCATTTCCATATCTCTATGATGAAAGCCAGCAAGTCGCAAAAAAATATTCTGCTGTTTGTACGCCAGATTTTTTTGGATACAACAAAAACTCTGAATTACAATATAGAGGAAGAATTTTAGAAGCCAAAAAATTAAAACCTGTACACTCCGGAGATACTGAGCTAAGAAAAGCTATGAAATTGATTTCAGAAACTGGAAAAGGTCCACAAAAACAGTTTCCAAGTATGGGTTGTAGTATAAAATGGTTTAAATAATGTTCCTGGTCGTAACAAGAAACTTCCCTCCTGATATTGGTGGAATGCAATCTTTAATGGGAGGTTTATCAGAAAGCCTGCTTGACCATGGTCCTGTAAAGGTTTTTGCAAATGAATTTAAAAATTCTAAAACCTATGACATCAAATCATCTTTAAATATTGAAAGAGTAAAAGGAATAAAGCTTTTTAGAAAATATAGAAAAGCTAATTTAGTTAATAATTTTATAAAAGAAAACTCAGATATAAGAGCAATTATTGTTGATCACTGGAAAAGTTTAGAATTGTTAAAAGAAGAATATTTAAGAAAAACAAAAACTTTTTGTCTATTACATTCAAAAGAAATCAATCATGATAAGGGAACATCTTTGAATAAAAGAATGATAAAAAGTTCTAATAAAGCAAATTTTATAATTGCTAATTCTAATTTTACAAAAAATCTTGCAATTAGACTGGGAATGGATCAGTCAAAAATAAATGTTATTTTTCCAGGAATTAATAAACCTAAACTTATTGATAAAAAATCACAAGTGAAAGCACAATCTTTTTATAATGAAACTTTTCCTAAAATTATTACTGTCGCAAGACTTGATAAAAGAAAAGGTCATGATAAAATTTTAATGCTAATTAAAAACTTAAAAACTAAATATCCTAATATTAAATATATCTCTATAGGTTCGGGTGAAGAAGAAAGTAATTTAAAAAAACTTTCTAAAGAACTGTCCCTTGATAAAGAAGTTATTTTTCTTAAAAATATAGATGAAAATTTAAAAATATCACTAATTTCAGAATCTAATTTATTTTTAATGCCCTCAAGAATAGAAAAGAAATCTGTAGAAGGATTTGGAATATCTTTCGTGGAAGCTGCTTCTTACGGTACAGGATCCATTGGAGGGAAAGATGGTGGTGCATCTGATGCAATTTCTCATAATGTTACTGGTTTAATTTGCGATGGTAACGATTTAAATTCAATTTATGATACTACAATTAGTTTTTTTTCTGATGAAAATTTTACAAAATTTGGAAAAGCAGCTAAGGAATTTTCAGAAAAGTTTCATTGGAACAAAATTGTAAAAAATTATATTAAGTTAATTAATTAATTCTAATTTATTTTTTATATTTAAATAAACTGCTTCGGGCAATAAATCCTCAAGTTTATCTACTGTAATTGCTTTAAACTTATTTGTTTCTATGCTAACTTTTTTTGCTGTTGTGTGATATCCAAATAAAACAACTCCATCCATACCTAGATGAGCCGCCATGTGGGCTGGTCCAGTATCATTTGCTATTACAAAGCTTGCTTTCTTAATCAATCCTGCAAGTTCCATAATATTTAATGATTTTTTATTATTTAAAATCGTTATTGCGTCAAAGTTTGAGGACATTTCAATTTCATTAGGTCCAGGCGCAATAACAATTTCAAAATTGCTGTGTTTTTCTTTTATTATATTTATAAGCTCGTTGTAATATGGCCATTGCTTGTGCGACAATTGTGGTGAACTAAATGGAAAAATCAAAATAAATTTTTTTCCAAAAAATTTATTTATAATTTGATCAACATTAACACAAGCCCATGAAAAATCTGGTTTTAAACAATTTGTAGTTTGTATATTTGAATTTTCTAATTGAAATTTAATTCTTTCTAAAACTGGGTCATTATTAAAATCACTTTTTTTAGTTCCTTTTTTTAAAGTTGTCTCGGTGCTGCTCCAATTAGGAATATTAAATAAATATTTTCGATAAAATGAAGTCCTAGATGAATTTTGCAAATCAAAAACAGTAGAAAAATTAAATTTTTTTATAATTTTTCTTAGTTTAAATAAATAAAAAAGATTCCATCTGGGATTTCTTTTATCTATCAAAACTCCATCTATGTGGGGGCACATGCTTAAAAGTTCGACGTAAGATAAAGTGGTTAAGATAAAGATTTTATCATTTTTATGAGTTTCTCTTATATCCTTAAGAGCTCCACTTATTTGAGCTATATCTCCTAGTGAACCATGTTTAATAACTAAAATATTTGACATCGGATAATTAAATTTAGTAAACCAATTTAACACATAAAATGAAAAAAAATTCAAAAATCGTAGCTGAGATATCTGCTGGTGAATTATTAGATAAAATAAGCATTTTAGAAATCAAACTTGAAAAAATCAAAAGTGAAGAAAGCAAAATTGAAATCAATAAAGAGTATAAAATGCTTAAAATGATACTTAAAGAAAATGTTGAACTGACAGAGGATTTAACAAATCTATCTAAAGAAATTAAAGCTGTAAATTTAACATTATGGAATATAGAAGACGAGTTAAGAAAGTGTGAAAAAAACAAAGATTTCAGTAAAACTTTTATTGAACTCGCAAGGGGAGTTTATTTTAATAATGACAAACGTGCTAAAATTAAATCAAAAATTAATTCAATGTTAGGATCAAACATTAGAGAAGTTAAACATTATGTTGATTATTAGTTAATTTTGTTTAAGATTTATATTGAAATTTCTTCTCTAAAATTTTTATAAAATTGTGGATAATAAAAGTCATCAACAAATAAATTGTTCCAGCAACAATAAATACTTCCACAGGTTTAAATGTAGTGGATATAATATGTTTAGCTACTCCAGTAAGATCTAATAAAGTCACAGTACTTGCTAACGAAGTGCCTTTCAGCATTAATATCATTTCATTTCCATAAGCAGGCAAAGATTGTTTTATAGCAATTGGAAGTTTTATTTTAAAGAAAGTATTTAATTTATTAAGACCTAATCCCTTAGCTGCTTCGACAATACCTTTGTCTATGGTTTCAAAAGCTGATCTAAAAATTTCAGAAGTATAAGCTCCTGTATTAAGAGAAAAAGCTATAATCGCACATGAATAAGGTTCCTTTAAAACAATCCAAAGAAAAGATTCTCTTATCCATTCAACTTGGCCTAAACCAAAATAAATAATAAAAATTTGAACAAGTAAAGGTGTTCCTCTAAAAATATAAGAATAATAATAAGATATATTAGATAATATTTTAATTTTACCTGTTCTTAAAATTGCAAAGAAAATACCAACAAAAATACCAAAAAAAAGAGATAACAAAGTTAATTCAATAGTTAACGTAGTTGCTTTTAATAGTCTGGGTAAACTTTCAATCATTAAATCCATTTAATAACCCCTACTATAATTTTTTTCTAATTTATTAAATATTTTCAAGCTAAGAAAAGTTAAAAATAAATATAGCACCGCAGCAAATGAATAAAAAAATAAAGGATCTCTTGTAGAGCCTGCGGCTATATAAGATTGTCTCATAATCTCTACTAATCCTGTAACTGAAATTAATGAAGTATCTTTTAAAGTTATTTGCCAAACATTATTTATGTTGGGCAATGCTAGTCTTAACATTTGAGGAATTATTATTTTATAATAGTAAATATTCTTTCTTAGTCCTAAAACTTCTGAAGCTTCGAATTGACCTTTATCAATTGATTGTATCGCCCCTCTAAAAACTTCGGTGGAGTATGCTCCTGATATTATACCTATTGAAAAAGCTCCTGTGATAAATGCATTAACTTCAATATAACCATCATAACCAAAAATTCTTGCTACATACATAACTGCACCGCTACCTCCAAAAAAGAATAAATAAATTACTAAAAGTTCAGGAACGCCTCTAAAAACTGTAGTGTAAAAGCTCCCAATTAAATTTAATATTTTAATTTTTGATAATTTAAATGAAGCAAAAATAGCTGCTAAAAAAAAACCTATAAATATTGCTGTAGCGGCAACGGCTATAGTCATAAGAGTAGCAAAAAAAAGCTCGTCTCCCCAACCAGTGTCTCCGTAAGCTAAAAGTCCCATAGATTTTAAGGCGATAGAATTAAGCTATCGCCTTAAAAATTAAATTATTACATTGAAGCGTCAAAACCAAACCACTTAGTGGCTAGTTCGCTAATTTTTCCAGATTTTCTTGCTTGGTTAATGGCTTTGTTAAATCTTTTTAAAAGTGCGGCATCATCTTTTCTTATACCAACACCAACACCATTACCAAATGCTCCTCCAGAAAATGTTGGTCCAACAAGAACAACTTGTTTTCCAGATTTTTCTGCATAATCAGTAAAAGCAACCGCGGCTGCTAAAGCTGCATCTATTCTACCCGCTGCCAAATCTAAATTAACTTCGTCCTGAGTTTTGTAAGTTCTTATTTTTACACTTCCTACATCTCCAGACTCTAAGAAATTTTGATGGATTGTTGCTGTTTGAACACCAATTGTTTTTCCAGCAAGCGCAGCTGTTAAAGTTTTTAATGCTTTCTTAACATCTGAACCACCTTTAGATAAATTTATAGCATTAGGAGTATCCATTCCTTCAAGAGGTGAACCCGCCATTACTGCTAATGAAGCAACTTCGTCTGCATAACCTTGAGAAAAGTTAATTGTTTTCATTCTCTCATCGGTGATAGACATTCCTGCCATTATAGCATCGTACTTTCTCATAATTAGTCCAGGAATCATTCCATCCCAATCTTGTTCAACTAAAGTACAATCAGCTTCCATATAAATACAAAGCCAATTAGCAAGTTCAACTTCG
>MDSW01179743.1_pt1 | contig 10208 bp, 10 predicted proteins | sample 811171 | NCBI WGS metagenome assembly MDSW01 (sample SAMN05326641, study PRJNA326480) | marine metagenome | isolation source: seawater | place: Atlantic Ocean: North West | collected 2012 | reverse complement strand
TCAATTTATTGATGTAAAGAATTTTATTATTGAATCCCAATCGGGATAATCAAAAGGTTCTCCATGTTCATCAAAGCCGAATCGGAGAAGTTTTTCATTCCAATCTCCTGCTCCATTCTTATCTCTATCATCAATCAAATAATCACCCTTATTCAGGTTTTTATTGTGGGAAAGAATGAGCCTTTTGTAGGCAACTTCACCAAGAAATTTTTTTACCCATAGAAGTTTATCTGACCAAGCAGAAGGATTGTTCCAAGGAGCGGTGGATAATATGTAAACATCATGCCCCATCTGGACTAATTTGTTGTAACCATCTATTGCTCCAGGCATAGGATCCATTTCACTGAATATGCCATCCAGATTATCGGCATCCATCATACCTTCATCAATTCCCCTTTTCCTGAGGGCCGATTTAAAATCTACAATCACATTATCCATATCCACGTAAATTAATGCCATTATTAAATCTGGATTGTTATTTGTTATTAATCATATTGTCGAATAACCCGTTCGTATACTCACTGTGCTGGCGGGTACAACGAGGGTAGGCACTGAAAGGATGGAAAGATACCTACTAATTATTCACTATTTACAATCTGTTTCGGAAAATAATTCTTTAAGTAATAGTTACAATTTCAAATAAATGTGTCTGACCCAGAGGACTATGAAGGCGATGGCTGGGAAAACCCCGAATCGACGTTCACTTCCTTGATTAAATCCGAAGCGTTTGCCCCTGATGATTGGTATGACCTGTTAACAAATAATATTTTTTCTTGGAGTGATAAACATTCACAAATTATTGAATTACATCTGAAATCCAGACTTAGCGAAAGTGAGTATCACAATTTCATATTTACCTGGTGTACACTTTGTGAGGATGGTTACGACACCGAAATCTTATATTTAGTTCGTAGTACTATTAAACAAAATAAAGACTCTGAAGAATTTATAGAATTATTCAAAAGAATTATCTTGAAAACTATTCAAATTCCCGATCAAAACCCTCTTACAGCGCAAAGGTCATGCGAGATACCAGAGCAAGTGGTTTACGCTCTCATGCGTGCATGGAAACTTGAAGATGAAGAAAAGGGTAAATCTCTTTTTGTTAGCTGTGGTCTAGATTTTGATTCTTTTTTGAAGGAAGATGCAGAGGTTGATGGAATCTATTGAATATAGTTTCAGATTAGTTCTCTGCTGAACACATGGGTACCCGTTCCGCTCGTATGTGAATCAAAAGGTACTTTGAAGCAAATACTAGTTCCTAGCATAAATGAATAGTATACTGCCATCCTGAGCCAATTTCTTCTATTTCGGCCGGTTTTAATCCTAGCCGAACTAGAAGCGCAGGTATATCGTGTAATGACTCTGGATCATCTCCAACTACAACTAGCTTTGAATTATTTTGATTATTTTTTATTTGTTTTCGAATTTTTTGGACAGGGATGGGGCACCGATCTCCTAACAAATCAAGATGATGTATTTTATTCACTTCTTTAGACATGAAGACACAACCTCCAACCAATCCTCATGTTGAAATGTTTTTTCAGTCAACAATTCTACACCCCTTTCCCAGTGTGAAGTAAAGGCTGTTCGCCAATCTGCGTAGTCATCAGGCTTCTGGATTTGTAAAATCAAAGCAATCCAAAGTGGCATATCGTCTTTGAATAGAGTTTTAGATCTCAATTGTTTCTCAGATAATATTGATTCGTATGAAGGCTCTGAAACCAATGGTGTTACTATGAATTTATTATTTATTGCTCCACACGAAATCGAAAGACCAAGAGCAAGACGAGAAACATGATCTTCAGTTGATTGTGCCATTTTCCCTAAATATTTTAATCTTTGATGTGTTAAAATAGAGCTATGAAAAGTAGTTGATGATAATTTTTCTATTCCTATCATAAAATCACAACCTGAAAAATTCCTCAAGATTAGATTCAGATATTTTCACTGAATTATCTGAAATTTCTTCGATAATTAAGCCAGCGTTAAGAATTCCGGAATCTGATAACTCTTGATATAACCCTCCAGCCAAATCATCGCTAGTGGCAAGTACAATAATTTGGTTAGAAAGCATTGGATAGAATTTTGTGACTGACCAGGATTTATGCTCTAAATCCATTCTTGATGTTGGCGTATCGATAATCACTGGTAAAGGTATAGACCATTCTGAAGAGGCTCTTCTCAAAGCATAAACTAGAGCAAGACCTACATGTTGTTTTTCTGTTGCTGATAGATCTCTATCTAGCCAATTACCTTCAAAACCTTTCATTTTCAAGGATAAGGAATAATCTTCAGGATTTATTGTAACTTCTTCAATTCTGTTTGATTTTCTAGATAATAGTTCAAAACCTTCTGCAAATGATTTCTCTAATGGTTCTGAGAATTTTGTCCTGACATCTCCCAGAACTAATTCAGTTAGTTTTTCCAATTTATCTATTCTCGATATTCGCCTATTGAATAAGGAGTCAGAATCTTCACGTTGACGAATTTCCAAAATTCTCTTCTCTACGTCATTACGGCCTTCTCGTAGTTGACTAATCTTTCCCTTTAGGCTCGCAATTTCTGTTTGCGTCACGCCCAACAATTTTGCAAGCTCACGTAACGATGCAGCCTTCTCTGAAATTCCCAAACCTGTTGAAGCCATCTTCAATTTTTCTTCTGCCAGATTGAAGTTATGAAGTCGGTCTAATGATTCTTTGATCGAATCTCTTACATTTGATTTAGCATCGGCTAGACCTAACTCGATGTGTCTATTATTGATTTTATTCATTAATTCAACACTTAGTTTTGATAATGGATTTTCGACTATATCTTGTTCTGAAAGATCTAAGATATTTTCACCTGCTTGAATAAGCTTTATTTTGGTGTTTTTCCCAACTCCACTGGATTGAATTACCTCATTCAGGAAATCAAGTTGATTAATCCTTTTTTTCTTTGATTGAAGTCGATTTAAAGTTTCAGTAAAATCCCACTTCTCCAAATCAGGAGGGATCCCTGCGACTATGAATGGTATTGATTCTGTTAGATACTGATGAATCTCTTTCCTTGATGCAGTCAATTCTGATTGACTAATAGCGTAATTAATTCTTAGCTCAATATTACGGGCACCACCGTCGCGAGTTAGATTTTCAATTTCATCTTGGACACTAATAATCCTCCTATTCGTGATAGATAGTAATTCTTCAGCATCTGATAATTGTTTTTCTGATTCTTTCTGCTCTTTTTTTAGAGATTCTCTCATCGACGAAAGATGCTCAATTCCTAATTCCATTTGATCAGGGGCCATACTAGATAGTGTACTCTTTCTGACATTATTCAAATGACGATTTAATCTATGAAGTAATCCGATTCCAGTTACATCATCTATCCCACTGATTATTTCAGAATCTATTTCCTTAGGATTTAAGTCCGACAACTTTTCTCCGTCAACTAAAAATTTTCTCATCGCAGCTTGAGGGATGAAATCTTCTATCCAGTTATTTGATTGGTCGAGTAATGATTTTCTTCCTTCTTTTTGAATTGTTTTGCCATTGATCGATACTACAAACTCTTCTCTGTCTGAGTCATCGATGCCATCAGACATCCAGTAGGTTCTAGAAATCCTTACTTTACCCAGTAGCGATTCTTCCATCTCTAGAGATATGTTCAGTTTCTCAGAATCATCTGCATCGACACTGTAAGCATTCGACATCCAAGTATGATATTCAGAATTTGGATATAATTTTTCAAAACCTTTCTTTCCATACAATACTAGATGAATAGCTTCCATCAAGGTTGTTTTACCTAATCCGTTTTGAGCGCCAATTATTGTCATACGACCTTTACCAGAATTAAATTTGATATTGTGTCGGCCAGAGAATCTTTTGAAATTTTGAATTGAAAATCGAGTGAAGTATACCAATTTATTCACCTTCCATAGAATCTAATATTTCTGAGAGTAATTTGACCATTTTAGGTCTTGATTGATGCCTTGAACTATATTCAATATCAATCATTTGAATGATTATTTTAGCAAGTTCATCGCCATTTGAACCGAATTCTAGGTTCGCTATTTCAGCAATTTTGGACTCATCTAATTTCATTTTTCGTCCACCCTTAATTTTACCTGAGTTAATTCAGCCAGATTTGCTTGTTCCTCGGCCCAAATCATATGAATTTGTAATATCTCTTGAGGTGAAATTAATTCTTCAGATACACGTGCATTAAGCTTCTCCAATTCTTCAAGTAGATGTCTTCGATATTTCATTGTATAAGAGCCGACACCAACTGAACCATCTCTCTTTACCAGTACTTTCCCTCTCCTATTGCGTCCTTGAACTCTGAATTCCGGGTTATTTCTTTCTCGTTGGAGTTTATCTCTAAAATCGGCCATTTCGAGAAGCTCTTCAGTAGCATAACTATCTCTTCCAGAAGCGATTAATTCTCTTAAAGAACTATCCACTCCAACCACAGTACAAGTCCAACATCCGAATCTACTACCTGCGCAGGTCTGTTGTGAAGGGTCATAGATAACTGGACATTCTCCACTAGCAGCATCACGATACAAGTGCGCCAATCTTTGATTAACTTCATAGAATGGATTAGGATTTCCATCAGACCATTCTGAATCCAGAAGATATTCCCATACATCCTCTGTAGACCAATTTTCGATTGGCCTGATGACTCCCGCAGTTGGCATTGTGCCATGAGGATGAATATCAGTTCCGATACTCGAATTTGCTTCCATTGTTCTCTTCCTTAATTGGCTCTCTTCATATCTTGTTCCCAGCAAGAAATGTATTATTGGAGGGTCTCCAAAAATATCCTTATTTTCTTGAACAAATTTTGTTTGTGGGCGAATCTTCATTCGATCTGTACACCACCTAAACTCTCTGACAGGTGTTGGGTAACCTCTTCCAATTAGATTAACCCAGAAAGTCTGATCTTCATCTGGAGTCAGTTCAATCACCTTCACAGGAAGATCTCTATCTCTAATATATTCCTTCAAAGAAGTGATGAATTGGTGAACGTGGTTGATTACTGGAGGGGCTTCGACCAACGTATTTACACATGTCACATAACACTGCTTTGTTTTTCTAATAGGTGGGGGTAAACTCTCTAGAGTTTCAAGCATTTTCATAGTTACTGCAGTACTATCTTTCCCTCCACTAAGTCCCACCACCCAGGGAATGTCTCCAGTTTCTCTGAACAACACCCCCAAGTTTACCATATTAATCCAATGATGCTCGACGGTTGATAAGGATCTCTATAGTTTTGACTTGATACGACTAAGAAATCATTTTTTCATCCTAATTATTTCGGAATATTTCGGCCTTATTATTTCATATTTATCTGGATTTAATTCTGTAATCCATTTAATTAAATTTTGAGTAATATAAGTTAATTCTTTCCTATGAGGTGTGGGCATCGTTGTACATTCATTTTGTAACCACTCTTTTATTGCACCGAATCGCATTTCTTCATATGATATTCTAGATAAAAATTTTAGAATAAATGGCTGCTCAAAGAATTTCATACTTAGTTGATTAATGAAATCATCTTTATCAGCATAGTCTGATATACCATATAACCCACAATCATGAATCAAGTCTTCATATTCGGCGGAATCATTAGGCTCTACTAAATTTACAAATAATTCATACAATCGGCTAGGAGATTCTATTAGTGGTAATTTGGTTATTAGAAAATCATTTTCATTTTTCAAGTCGTCTATCATAAGAGAATCAGAGATTACGGGCATAGATATCTCAATACCTTCCATATATTTCTTATATTTTTGATAAATCTTCTCAGTTACGAAAGTTGAATTAATAAATAAACCCTCTATCAATATTCTATCATTACGCTTTAATCTATCTATTCTCATTAATCCTTCAATATTGCTATCTTTATTATCCATGAGGGCCTTGGAAGTTATATTTGCACTACCAATCCATCCATCTTCTAAATCATTTGAATATAGTTTAAGATGTAATAAATTATTTATGTATAAGTGCCATTTTCTCTTGACAGTTAAATTATATAATTCAATATTTGATACTCCATTCTTTAGATGGTCAATTCTCCAAGAAGTGACTATTACGACATCGCCATTATTATGATTTTCTAGTATTTCATCCAAAGTAGAGTTTGTAATAAATGGGCATATTATGATAGTTCTTTTAGATTTATTATTTAGATATTTTTTAAGTATTTTTTTTAAATTATTACTTTCTATCAACCTATCCATCTATTTACGCTAAAACTATCTTGTTTTTTATGTTAACTAATTTATTTGTATATATACATTTTATGAATGAATTGATTTTTGGTATATTTTCTTAATCTTGACGTCGAATTAAAAATTAATACTTTACATCAATAAGGTTGATAATGTTCTATTAACACCTAAGCATAGTATGTCAGCAACTATCGAAGACACTTTGACTCGTGCCACAGCAAGGCTAGACAAATTAATAGATCCTTCATTACTAAAGTTATCTAGAGCTGTTTCTCAAACCGATCTTAATTCTCAATCCAAGATTGATTTAATATTAGAATTATATTCCAAAGTTGAATTATTAAGAAATAAAAATTATCGACAAATACTAACAGATGCATTAAGGGAAGATCAAGCAAAATCATTATGTATTGAATTAAATTTAAATTCTGAAAATCCTTGGATTTCACTTAGAAAAGTTAGGATCATAAAACAATCTTCAAAAGAGGAAAAATTATTTTTATGGTTTGGTTTAAGTTCTGAAGAAATTAAAGAATCCATAACACCTGCATTGATATTAGAAGAAACAAGTGAGCAAATAAGCAGTAATCATGGCCTTTATTCACACCAAAGAAATGCAGTCAGATCAATTGAGTCTTTTCTAAATTCTGATATGCCGAGGGCTTTCTTACATATGCCAACCGGATCTGGTAAAACTCGAACAGCAATGAACTATGTATGCAATTATCTAAACAGAAATGAGCCCACAATAGTTCTTTGGTTGGCTTTTAATTCTGAACTATGCGATCAAGCTGCCTCAGAATTCAAATTAGCCTGGCCACAACATGGGAATAGAGAAGTAAAAATTCAAAGGTTATGGGGGAAGCATGATCGTGAGAAAGTTAACAATGATACAATAATTATTGCTGGATTAGATAAGCTTCGGAGTACTATGGATTTTGATAATTCGTGGCTACCGAGAATTGCAAACTCAATAAATTTGATAGTTTTTGATGAAGCACATCAATCGACTGCAGAAACGTATCAAGATATTATTAACGTCGTGTTAGACTTAAATGAAAATTGTAAATTATTAGGCCTTTCAGCAACGCCAGGGAGAACTTATAACGATCCCGTTGAAGATGCAAAATTATCAGATTTATATTTCCGCCAAAAAGTTACTCTTGAAGTAAAGGGCCATAATTCGCCCCTAGAATACCTCATTGATGAAAAATACTTGTCAAAACCTGATTTTAAACAATTATCATTTGAATCTAAATTTGCCAAATTTTCCGATTATATTCAAAATCCAGAGTCAAACGATTATAATAATAAATTCTTAAAAAAATTATCCGAAGATGAATTTCGTAATATTTTAATTCTGGAAAAAATAGATGAATTAATAAGTAAATTTGGGCATAGGAAAATAATTGTATTCTGTATAGATGTACATCATTCAAATACATTATCAACTTTTATGAAAATGAATTGGGAGTATAGGTGCGCATCAATAACTTCTGAAACTCCGCCTTATTTGCGTTCGCATTGGATAAAAAAATTCGTAGATCCCGAAGATAAAGAGCCGTTTATTTTATTCAATTACGGAGTATTAACTACTGGCTTTGATGCACCAATGACAAGTGCTGCCATTATAGCACGACCGACTAAATCTCTTGTATTGTATTCTCAAATGGTTGGAAGAGCCATACGTGGGCCAAAAGTCGGAGGGACATTAGATGCCGAAATATGGACAGTGATAGATCAAAATTTACCAGGGTTTAGGGATATATCGGAGGCTTTTCTAAATTGGGAGGACGTGTGGTGATCAATTCATTCTTCTTTACCGTAAAGTAGGAAATCTCTTGCCATTCTTCCCCAATCATTTCTGGCATCTTTTAGACGCATTTTACCATTACCTTGTGCTTCATCTTCTATTCTAGCCCATGCTATTAGCATAACTAATATGCTCGTATTTGCCCTTGTAACCATTTCTTTTAACTGAATATCAGTTTTATCTTTAGTTGTCTGATTCAAGACCTCAAATAACTCGTCGTATGCAATATGATTGGTATTTAAAGTCATTAAAATCGCACCAGCCACTGCATCAACTGTGAAAAATGCATCATCGGCCACATATGAGTGCTCGAATTGATATTTTAAACCAGAATCAATAAATTCCTCAATACGATCTTGTAGTCCCTCTTCATCTGAACCTCTGTCTTTGATAAATTTCATTATTCTTTTAATTCTTTCTTCTTTATCCAAGTTCTCTTCTTCATCAGAGGTACCATGATTTCCGCTAGTTTCTTTCCTTTCTTTTGTCGCACCAGTTCCGATATCCTCGGGGTGCCTTCCATCATTTCCGCCTTTTTTACCACCAGTAGTTCCACTCTTTTCCTTCTTGATTCTCTTTAACATATTTGTAATATTATTTTGTATTGTAGAACTTATGTCTAAAAGAATATACAATTGATAATCTTCCTCTTTAATTCGCATCTTAGCTTGGATAGCTGTTTCATCATCTAAGGTATAGTCGCCAAATGTGTCTCCTGCAATTTTTGATAAGTTAGTAGCTTCCTGTTTATTACTTGCAACTCCCATCACATTATCCAATATGGGCATGAACTCTACTTCTGCGCCAAACCATCTATTTCTCGGATCTTTATCTATCCACTTTGTCTCTAATTTAAGCTCTCTTCCAGCCCTAAGTATAGATACTCCTTGGTTTTTCTTTGCATGCTGACCATAATCGAGGCTTCCCGCAGCTCTACCTTCCCAGGGGCTTCTAAGTTCTTTTGGAGCGATTGAAAATCTAATATTTACTTCTGCCAGTTCTTCAGATATATTTCCATCATCATCTTCAATCTCAACTTTATATTTTTTCGGTATCACATCTCCATATTTCTTAAAAATACATTTACGGCCTGTTTTGGATTCCATTCCTGCTGAATTTGGAATCATATACATCGGATCATTCGAAGTAAAATTTCTTATCTCGCGAGAATGATTTTCATCCCAATCAAAGGGAACAAATCGTATTTTTGCCTGAGAATCTCCACTTTCACTTGTTTTTAACCATTGACGATACATTCTCCCAATTAAAAATTCAGAATTAGTGTATATTGTCTCGGATTTTTTCCAAGATAAACGGTCTAATACTGACCAAACTACCAAAGTACCAGATTTTGACTTACTGATATTTCCAGAGTTCTGTATCCACTCAAAGGGGATATCTTGTTCTGTGGCAGGATGTATCTCTAATTCCCTTCTCCATGATTTACTTGTTAAATCTATAAAAGTATGCATCGCTGAATCAATCCCATTTTTCCATGACCAGACATCAACCCTCTTACATTGTGAGATTGATGCAGAGGGCAACCCAACTCCAAATTTTCCCATTCCTTTCTTATCATTTCTATGTGTTCCTTCTCCAAGAACTAACGCTTTTTGGACTAATTCTGCATCCATTCCACACCCGTCATCCATAATTCCAATTTCTAATATATCCCAAGATTTATTTTTCCTATCATGTACTCTTGTATATTGTTCCTTTATCAAAAGATCAACATTTTTAGCACCTGCTTGCAAGGAATTGTCCATTAATTCTCCAAGAGCCATTGCTGCGTCTCTATAACCGCTGCTACGAAGCGCTTTGATAAACGCCTCATTATTTACCATTGACATTGACTTTCCCGCTCTAACCATGTTCTAATGAAAAGTTAATCATTCATAAAGGTTTTTTTTACAAAAAGAATCTAAAAAATGATCTACCTGAGATAAATTGGAAGACGGTTGATTGGGAAATTTTCGTGCTTTTATAAGTGAACCGTAACGGTGTTACGGTGTTACGGGAAAGAGTAATGAACTATATTTCAATGCACCAACTATGGCGAAAAAGTTGTACTATCAAGAAGAATTAACCAGCGAATGGAAAGAAGGTCTCGAAGCCTCGATAAAAGTAGGTAAACTACGAAATCATAGAGAGAAAACCACGCAACGGAATGAT
>MDSW01040034.1_pt1 | contig 10209 bp, 11 predicted proteins | sample 811171 | NCBI WGS metagenome assembly MDSW01 (sample SAMN05326641, study PRJNA326480) | marine metagenome | isolation source: seawater | place: Atlantic Ocean: North West | collected 2012 | reverse complement strand
GGCGGCAGACTGTCGTAGTGCTCGGTGAGGCACGCCATCTTGGTGAGTGTCGCGACCGAGCCGATATGCAGCTTGCCCATGATATTCGCGCGATGGCTCTCCGCGGTACGCCGGCTAATGCCCAGTGCGGCCGCGACCTGGCGTGTGGAAAGCCCCAACACCATGCCGCTGGCGATCTCTGCCTCGCGGGGCGTGAGTCGCTTGAGTTGCTGAACATACATGCGCGTGTCGTCACGCTGTGCATACGTATGGGCGCCGCTTTTCACGCAGTGTGTGATCTCGGCCAGTAGGCACTCGGGCGCGACCGGTTTGCGCAAAAAGCCGGCCGCGCCGAGTCGCATCGCTTCGACGGCCAGTGGAACCGAGGCATAGCCGGTCGTGAACAACGTGCGAACGCGTAACCCACGACCGCTGATCGCTTGTTGAAGCGCAAGGCCGTCCATGCCGGGCAGGCGAATATCAATGACCGCACAACGATCGCTAGTGGCTTCGGAATGATCCAGAAACCGCTCGGCGCTACTGAAGCACCGCGCCCGATAGCCGGCGCCCGCGACCAGACCTTTTACGGACTCGCGTACCGCGTCGTCGTCGTCGATGATCGAAATATAATCACTCACTGTTATCTCCTGGGATTACTTGATCCATGACAAGCATGTATTGACGGGAACCCAGTTCTTCAGTGACGCAGAAGTGCCTCTTTCTGCATGGGGCCTAGCCCCGAGTTGTATTGAAACGGATAAAGATTCGATGCCGCGCTGATGTGTTGTTCGGACATACAGCAGCGCCGCCGCAGTGAAGTTTATTTACGGACTGCTCCGCGGTTTTCAAGAGTCGTGTTTCGTAATGCAGAACGCCGGAAGCATTGCTGTCTGGTATGAGGGCACGGTTCACGACGTTCTAGGGCGTTTATCGCAAACCTGCCCCGTAGCGCCGGGTATTTCCGTGTTTTTGCCTACCCGGCCTTGGGCTATTCCCTCGGCAGATGTCGAAGTTATATAGGCTGAACTACCGGTATCGGTGCCGATCAGTCTGCTTGCGTTTATCCGGACGCACTCAGAAACCACCATGCAGGCGAATCGCCTCGCGTAGCCCGCAGTAGGCCATTTCGAGGCGCTGATCGAATCGATCACCCTCGAAAACACAAGCCTTGACATGGATATACGAGCGTCCGCCGTTCCGAAGCCCCCAGCCCAGGACCGCGCGGCCGCATGGCGAGGCGCCATCGGCAGCGTGGGTTTCGATGTTGGTGTTCACGATGACGAGGTGGGCAGCGCTGGACTTGAGGATCTGCTGAACCATCGCGACGACAACCACATCACTTGTTGCCCCATGCGCTCGGCGCAGATCATCGCCGACACCAATAAGCCGATCCTTCGCTTCGAGCGATTGCGCAAAGACGCCATACTCAACCACCGCATGGCCGCGATCGGCTCGCAACAACTCGGACACGATCAGCCCCCCCGCCCCGCATTCCGCGGTCGCGATCTTGAGTTCGTGTTCCGTCAGGTAGTCGACAATGGCGTCTATCGGCCGCATCTGCCCGCATTCCGAGGATCAAAGACGCGCAGAATAATCAGCGTCGATGCGCCAATCTCTCCGTTTCTTTGCGGATACTGCAGCGGTGTGGCTTCGCGGTGACTCGCTTTCCTGCCGATCGCATTCCATACCGCCCAGGCGCTCGCGCGTGAGTCACCCGGTTCGCGATTGAGCAGCGACCACAGCCATTCGATCGATGACAGCATGGGCTTCGCGGATATGTCCTACGCGCCATATATCATGGGTTCTGCCTTGAGCATCGAACATCGGGTTGAGTACACGATGCCGCGCCGCACGCGCACTAAGCGCCCGCACATCGGGAAGCGACACCGGATACGCGTCGTATCGGCGGATCGCGCGCTTGAGGGTGGCCGCGAGGCACGCACCACCTGCAGCCAGCGCTGCAGGCAACAGACTCTCGATATGAGCGGCCGTCGTGCCGCCGCCAACGAATGCCGTAAGCCAGACGAGGCCATACCCGATCGCGAGCATCCAGAGCACGCGTGTCGGGATGAAGCGCGCAAGGAGCACCACGGCTGTCACCTTGTTTGGTCGATAGTCGCCAAATACGAACGGCGCCTGGTTCTCGCCGTTCGCCACCGTCGCGCCCGCCAGCGGCGGCGCGAGGTCGGCGGTAAGTACACGTTCGCTATACATTTTTCTTCCAGAATTCGTTTGGCACCCGAGAAGGCACCCTTTGATTGGCCGGCAATTCTGGAGATCGGCGATGCGTGAGGCTATCCGTAGTTCACGCCATTTGCGGGTGGCCCCTTAGCGCGAGCTTTTGAAGTCGGCGATGCGGTATGGCGCCCTGCACGGCGCTAAAAACAGCGGACGAGACCGTTACGCGTCGTACCCGCAGCGAAGAAGGTGCGGACAATGCACGTCGGCGGATCAGGGCTGGTTCGCTGTCCAATTCGGACGCGGTTGCCAGCAAACAAGAAGAATGGTGGGCCGTGCAGGATTCGAACCTGCGACCAATTGATTAAAAGTCAACTGCTCTACCGACTGAGCTAACGGCCCCGCTGTTGCGGCGCGCATCATACCCGATTCTTACACGAAAATCAGCGCCGAGATGATGTTTCAGTTTCGATATCGTGTCGGGTCCGGAACGCTGGCCTCTTCGAAGCCGGCCCGCCTGAGCCGACATGCGTCGCACACGCCACAGGCCCGTCCTTCCGCGTCTGCCTGATAACAGGAAACCGTTTCGGCATAGTCGACGCCGAGCGACGCGCCAAGGCGAATGATTTCGCCCTTGCTCAGCTGCATCAGCGGCGTGCGCACTTGAATACGCACGCCTTCCTGGACCGCCGCCTTGGTAGCCACACCCGCAAGCTGCTCGAACGCCGCGATGAATTCGGGCCGGCAATCGGGGTATCCGGAGTAGTCGACCGCGTTCACGCCGATATAGATGGCGTCGGCGGCCAGTACTTCGGCCCATCCCAGCGCTACGGATAGAAACAACGTGTTCCGGGCGGGCACATAGGTATCGGGAATACCCTCGCTCGGCGTCTCGGGCACATCGATTTCGGCGTCGGTCAACGCGGACCCCCCCATGCCGTCGAAATCGATACGCACGCATTTATGGTCCACGATCCAGTCGCGCGCCGCGGTGTAGGCCATCGCCGCATTCAGCTCCGCGGTATGGCGCTGACCGTAGTCGAAACTGAGCGCATGGCAGACATAGCCATCCGCCCTCGCCTGTGACAGGCACGTGGTGGAATCCAGGCCGCCGGAGAAAAGCACGACAGCACGCGGCGCACGGTGGCGTTCGGTCATGGGGGTCAACGGGGTTGGCTCAGCGTCCGGGTTCGTCGCCCCAGAGCTCTTTGTGCAGTTGCAGCTGAAGCTTCACGGGCAGGCGATCCGCGATGATCCACTCGCCCAGCGCACGCGCATCCACCGCGCCGAAGCTTGGCGAGAACCAGATGGTGCAGCCCTGGGGAACCGTCAGCTCAGCCACGCGATCGCGGGACCATTCATAATCCGCACGCGAGCAGATCACGAACTTGAGCTGATCGTGGTCGGTCAGCCGATCGATATTCTTCCAGAGATTGCGTGCCGCCTCGCCGGAATCGGGCGTCTTGATGTCCACCACGCGCGATGCGCGTGTGTCGACACCGCTGATATCCAGCGCGCCCGCCGTCTCGACACTGACCGCATAGCCGGCATCGCACAACCGGCGCACGAGCACGGAGGCATTCGGCTGCGCCAGAGGCTCACCGCCGGTGACACACACGTGATGCGCCCCAAGCGCGTCGACTTGCGCGACGATCGAATCGATATCCTGCCATTCACCGCCCGAGAAGGCATAAGCGGTATCGCAGTAATGGCACCGCAACGGACAGCCGGTCAGCCGTATGAACGTACAGACCGCCCCCGCATCGCGCGCCTCGCCCTGCAACGAACAGAATATCTCGGTCAGACGCAGCGCGTTGACGCGCTCCGGCCAGCGGCTGTGTGTGACGCCTTCGGCGCGAGACCGTTGCGCAGTCTCGATTACGCTGGGCAACCCTAGCCGTCCAGGCCCTGCAGCCGCTTACGCGCCATCTCGGCCACGTTGCTGTCGGGGTACTGGTCGACCACACGCTTGAGGGTGCCGTAGGCGTTGTCCACTTCACCCCGCTCGTCCTGGATCACACCGATCTTGTAGAGCGATCCCGGCACCTTGTCGCTGGCGCGAAAACGGTTCACCACGGTCTGGAACGCTTCGAGCGATGCGTCGTAGTTGCGCTTGACGTAGTTGGCTTCGCCCAACCAGTACCAGGCGTTGTCGCTGAAGCTGCTTTCCGGGTTCTGCTGGAGAAAGCCCTTGAACGCGCCGATGGCGGCGTCGTAATTGCCGTTCTTCAGCTGATCGAAGGCCGCCGAATACTGCTTCTCGACTTCCGGATCCTGGGAGGTGCTGTAATCGTTGCTTTGCTGGCCCGACGAAGCATCGCCCCCGTCGTAGGATCCCGATCCGGCACCCTGGCCCGACGACATGCCGCCGCCGTTCTCCAGCTGGTTCAGACGCTTGTCGAGATTCTCGTAGAGGTCACGCTGACCCTGCTCGTTCTGGCGCAGCTGATACTGCAGCGTATCCACCTGCCCCTGCAGATCCCGGACCTCGGATTGGAGCCGCTGAATATCCTGGAACAACGAGAACAGGTTCGGCCCGCCGCTGTTGTTCTGCGCAAGCATGACGGGCTGATCGTTCGCCGGAGCGGCCGACGCCGGCCGGGACTGGGTCCCGGCCGCCGTGGCCACGGCAAACGTCACGAGTGCGATAGGTAGAGCGTGACGCATGACGGGTACTTACTTGGTGTAAATGAACTCGACGCGGCGGTTCTGCGAATACGCCGATTCGGTCGAGCCGAGCTCGGCCGGACGCTCTTCGCCGAACGAAAGCGTGGAAAGCTGGCTGGCACTGGCACCCGAGAGCACGAGCGCCTGCTGTACCGACTCGGCACGACGCTCGCCCAAGGCGACGTTGTATTCACGCGTGCCGCGCTCGTCGGTGTGACCTTCCAGACGCAGCTTCACGTTCGGGTGCTCGCTCAGATAGCGACCGTGGGCCTGAATGGCCTGCGAGAACCGCGACGGAATCGCGCTCTGATCGAGATCGAAATAGATGATGCGCGTGGACAGCGGGTTGTTCGGGTCGGTGAACATGCTGCGATCGGCCGGGTCGATGCCTTCGAGGCCGCGCACGTCGATGTCGCGACCCGAATTCATGCCCATGCCCTGATCGCCCTGCTCACCCATGCCAGCGGCCGGCATGTCTTCGCCATCACGCAGGTTCTTGTTGCCCCCGCACGCCGCCAGCGCCACTGCCGCGGCCATCAGCAACGCCACCAGCGAAAAACGCTGGCCCTTGTTAATCGTCATGTTTTTCATCCTTGTGAAAACTCCTATGGACTGTTCGGCGTCTCGCCGTTTTTATCTCAAGAACAACCCGACCGGTGTTCAGTAACCCAGCGGTCCCCAAGCCGGCTCGCGGACTTCGCCACTCTGCGACAGACGCGAGCGCGTCTGACCATCCGTGGAGACCGTAGCCAGTTCGTTGTTGCGTCCCTGGCGGGCGTAGATGATCGCCTGGCCGTTGGGCGCGAAATCCGGACCATCATCGAGCGGACCCTCGCTGACAATGCGGATATTATTGGTCTGCGTGTCCATTACGGCAATACGGAAACCGTTGCCACTTTTCTGGACCATCGTGATCTGCTCGCCATCGGGCGAATAGCTGGCGCGCTGGTTGCTTTCGCCCTCGAACGTCAGCCGTTCCACCTGGCTGCCGTTGCTGCGCATGCGATAGACCTGCGGCTTGCCGCCACGGTCCGAGGTGAACGCAATGTAATTGCCGTCGGGCGACCAGTTGGCCTCCGTATCGATGGCGCCGTTGTTGGTGAGTTGCGTGAGCTGGTTGGTGCCCAGGTCATAGCTGTAAATGTCCGGATTGCCGCGGTACGACAACGTCATCGCCAGGCGGCGGCCGTCCGGCGACCAAGACGGCGCGCCGTTGATGCCCTCACGCGAGGAAATTTCGCGGATATTACCGGTGGCCAGATCCTGTACCCGAAGGCTGCTGCGGCCACGATTGATATCGAAGGCCACGTACGCGATCTTGCTGCCGTCGGGCGACCAGGACGGCGACATGATCGGGTCGCGCGAGGAATAGACCGTCGCCGGGTTGTTGCCGTCGTAATCGGACACGATCAGCCGATAGCGCAGCCCGCCGTTTTCCTTGGCCATCGTGATGTAGGCGATGCGCGACAGAAAATAGCCCTTCTCGCCGACGAATTTCTCGTAGATCAGGTTCGCGACCGTGTGCGCCGCGTCGCGCAGCTCGTTACGCCCGGCGTTGATCTGGAAGCTCGCAATCGAACGGCCCTGATACACGTCGAGCAGGTCGAACGTGATGCGATAGCCGCCCTGACCATTCGGCGCCGCGGAACCCACGACCAGGTTGTCGACCGAGGACGTACGCCAGTTGTCGTAGTTCACCTGATCGGCGCGCGTGGGCTTGGCGACCATGTTCCGGCGCTCGAAGACATCGAAAAGGCCGGTGGATTCAAGATCGTCGCTGGCCACCTGTGCCACGTCGACCGGCAGCTGCCCCCCATCGCTGCCAAAGGGCGCGATCGCGATCGGGATCGCGCTCTGGGAGCTGTCGGTGATATCGACCTGCAATGCTGCCTGGGCCGGTGCCGCTGCAGTCAGCACGAGTCCGACCAGGGCCGTGAAGGCCACATAAGTTCTGGCTAGAGATTTCTTCATTGATCCGGCTCGAAATTGAACTCGATTTCAGGTGAAAACACGCTGTCCGACGGCGCACGTGGCAACGGGTCCGACTTGCGAATCGCCTGCTCCACGGACCGATCGACCGCTGCGTTGCCGCAGGAGCCCAACAGGCGAAATCCGGTAATCTGGCCGCCCGGCAGCTGGTTTACCCGTACTTTACAGGAAATATTGCGTGCACCCGGCGGGCGCAGCCAGTTCGACTCGACGCGGTCCTTGATCGCCTGCACGTATGCGCCCAAGGCCTGGGAATTGCGTGCGTTCGTGCGTCCGGCCGCTTCGCGCTGCATGGCTTCGCGCATGGCCGATTCCCGGGCCGCCTGCTCCGCGGCGGCACGGCGCTGTGCTTCCTCGCGCGCTTTTCGGGCCGCTTCCTCGCGGGCACGTTTTTCGGCTTCGGCCTTGCGCTGCGCTTCTTCGCGCGCCTTGCGTTCCGCCTCGGCCTTAGCTTTGCGCTCGGCCTCGGCTTTCTTGCGCGCGGCCTCAGCCTTCGCTTCGGCTTCGGCCTTGCGTTTCGCTTCGGCCTGGGCTTTTTCCCGCGCTGCCTGTTCTTTTGCCTTGCGCTCGGCTTCCGCCTTGGCCTGGCGCTGCGCTTCGGCTTTCGCCTGACGTTCAGCCTCGGCCTTGCGTTCGGCCTCGGCTTTGCGCTGCGCTTCAGCTTGCGCCTGTTTCTCGGCTTCGGCCTTCTCGCGGGCGGCTTCGGCTTTCGCTGCCGCGGCCTTCTCCGCCTGCGCCTTTTCCCGGGCTGCCTGCTCCTGCGCCTGTTTCTGCTCGGCCTTTTCCGCTGCCTTGTCAGGCTCGGGTTCTTCCTCGGGCTCGGGTTTCGTCTCCGACGCGGGCGATACCGGCTCCGGCATCGCCGGCATATCCGTATTCACGGCATCCGGATTGACCACCGACGCCTTGACGATCTTCTGCCCGTGATTGCCGCGCGAGGACGAATCGCTCACGAAGTTCACGCCCACCACGAGGACGACCGCGATGAGCACGTGCAGCCCGACCGCGAGCAGTACCGACCGCCAGTTGTCAGCGAGCTTTCGAAACATTCAGCGTTCGGTCTCCGAGTCGTCGATACCGTCGGTGAGCAACCCGACCTGCTCGGCACCCGCGCGCTGAAGCATCACCATGCCGCGCACGACGTTGCCGTAGGAACCCGCGCCGTCGCCACGAACGGCCACCGGGGCATCCGGACGTGCGCGGATCACGCGGCTGGCGATATCGGTGACTTCATCGGGGGACAGCGCCGTATCCGGGCTTTCGCCCACGTTGAGGTATAGGCCGCCGTCGCTGGTTACCGACAGCACGATCGGCTCGTTTTCCTGGCTGAAATCGATCGTCTCGGCCGGCGCCTGCGGCAGCTCGACCTCCACACCGGTGGTCAGCAGCGGCGCCGTCACCATGAAGATGATCAACAGCACGAGCATCACGTCGATATACGGTACGACGTTGATCTCGCTCGCCAGCCGGCGTTTTCCTCGAATACCCATCTCAGTTGTCCCGTGGAAAGCCTAGAGTTCCGGCGGGGTGCGAACCGGTTCCGGGTTCGCGGCCGGTCGCGGTTTCTCGCTGGCCGTGCGGGTGGCCGGGCTGGCAGCGTTCATGCCGCGCTCCACGATGCCCGACATCTCTTCCATGAATGTCTGGAAGCGGTTCTCGATGAAGTCGACCTTGTTGCTGAAGAAGTTATAGGCCACGACCGCCGGAATGGCGGCGAACAGGCCCATGGCCGTCGCGATGAGGGCTTCGGCGATACCCGGCGCCACCATCGACAGGCTCGCCTGCTTGACGTTACCGAGGGCGATAAATGCACTCATGATGCCCCAGACGGTACCGAACAGGCCGACATAGGGGCTGATCGAGCCAATCGTCGCAAGCATCGCCAGACCGCGCTCAAGGCGCTCGAGCTCGCGCGAGAGCGCGACGCGCATGGCGCGCTGGACCGACGGTACGGTTTCCTGCGGTGTGGCGTGCCCCGCGCTGCGCTGGCGCTTGAGTTCTTCGTAGCCGCCGCGGAAGATCGATGGCATGCCGCGGCTGGTGTCGGCCTGCTGCTGGGTTTCCGCGTAGATATCCTTGAGGTTGCCGCCGGACCAGAAGCGGTCCTCGAACCACTCCATGTCGTTCTGCGTCTGCTTGAGTAGCCGACGCTTGGAGAAGATGACGATCCACGATGCGACGGACGCCAACAGCAACGAGAGCATGACGAGCTTGACCAGCAGGCTCGCCTGCATGACCAGTCCCCACAGGGACATGTCGGTCGCAACGTTCATTCCATCTCCTTCTGAGAAAATTCGGGCAGCGCGCAAGGCCGGAAGTCGCGAATTCTGACACAGGCGACCGTGAATAGTGCCTTAATGAGCAGCCGATTCTTACAATGAATCTCCTGCTCGAAGACAATGCGTGCGCGCCGTCGTTCCGCAACGCGCGTGCGCACGTCGAGCGTGTCGTCCAGACGGGCCGGCGCCTTGAACTGCATGGCGACATCGGCAAGCGTGAAGGCCACGCCATGGTCGTCGGCTAGTACACGATGGCTATGGCCGTGCGCCTCCAGCCAGAGTGTCCGGGCCCGCTCGAGATACTTGAGATAATTGGCGTGATAGACCACGCCGCTGGCGTCCGTGTCTTCGTAGAAGACACGGATGCGCGTCTCGAATGCGGGTTCGATGTGCGCGCGTTCAGACGCCATCGTCGCCATCCTCGAACAGGTCCGCGCCCGGCACCTCGCGTCGGGCGGGTTGCGGCAGGCCGAAATGTCGATAGGTGGCATGCGTGGCCAGCCGCCCGCGCGGCGTGCGCATCATGAACCCCTGCTGGATGAGGTACGGCTCGATCACGTCCTCGATCGTTTCGCGCGCTTCACCTATCGCGGCGGCGAGACTCTCCACGCCCACCGGGCCGCCGTCGAACTTCTCCACCAGCGCGCCCAGCAGCTTGCGGTCCATGATGTCGAAACCGTTGTCGTCGACCTTGAGCATGTCCATGGCCTGCTGCGCGACCGCTTCGCTGACGCGACCATCCGCACGCACTTCCGCGTAGTCGCGTACACGGCGAAGCAGCCGATTCGCGACTCGCGGCGTGCCGCGCGCGCGACGGGCGATCTCGCCGGCGCCGGCATCCGCCATCTCGACGCCGAGAATCTGGGCGGAGCGCTCGACGATGCGGGCAAGGTCCGCGTGGGAATAGAATTCGAGCCGCTGCGCGATCCCGAAGCGATCGCGTAGTGGCGACGTCAGCGCGCCGGCACGCGTCGTCGCGCCAACCAGGGTGAACGGCGGCAGATCGAGTTTGATCGAACGCGCCGCCGGCCCCTCGCCGATGACGATATCGATCTGGTAATCCTCGAGCGCCGGGTAGAGCACTTCCTCGACCACGGGCGACAGGCGATGGATCTCG
>MDSW01016190.1_pt1 | contig 10209 bp, 5 predicted proteins | sample 811171 | NCBI WGS metagenome assembly MDSW01 (sample SAMN05326641, study PRJNA326480) | marine metagenome | isolation source: seawater | place: Atlantic Ocean: North West | collected 2012 | reverse complement strand
GCGGCGCGGCCCGCGGCGGCGCCGCGCACGAGCGCCCTCGTCAGGCGCTCGAGGCCCGGGGCGAGCTCATCCCCCGCGAAGTTTTCCGCGATCTTCGCGACCGCGAGCCTGGCCGCCGCGCAGAACCCCTCGAGGACCCTCGCGTCCGCCCGCGCCGACGCGCCCTCCGCCTCCGCCTCCGTGGCGATGTCCGTCGCGTCCGCGGCGAGTTCCAGGACGCGCGCCGCCGTCGCCTCCGACGCGGCGAGCGCCGCGCCCGCGTGCTCCGCCAGCTCGGCCAACGCCAACGCGCCGCGCCGCGCCGTCGCCGGGTCCCCGGACTGGAACGACCGCGCGATCGCGCGAAGCGCCGCCTCGAGCGCGCCCGCGTCGGACTCGAGCTCGCACGCGCACGCCTCGACGACGACGGCGAAGGCGGCGAGCGCGCCCCGCAACGCCTCCACCGAGGGACCGGGCGCGTCGGCGGCGGCGGCGACAGGAGCCAGCGCGGCGGGGAGCGTCGCCGCGGGGGGCAGCGCCGCCGCGCACCGACGGAGCGCCGCGCGCGCGTGCGCGCCCGGCCCACTCGCCTCCGCGTCGTCGACGGTGTCGGACGCGTCCTCGTCGCCTCGCTCGTCCGACCGCGCGGCGTCGCACAGCGGCGGGAGGAGGAGCTCGGCGACGGAGACGGCGCCGCGGCCGGCGGCGGCGGGGAAAAAAGCCGCGAGGTCCTTCCTCGGCGCGTCCAGGAGGCCCGCGTGCGCCTCCGCGATCGTCCCGAGGACGTCCCACGCCGGCCCGCACCAAGACGCGGAGGACGCGCGGTCCGTCGCGACGCGAACGACCGCGCGGAGGGTCGGGAGCAACGCCGCGGCGGGGTCCGGGCCGAAGACGGCTTCGTCCGACGGGAGCGCGACGACGTCGGCGAGCGTCGCCAGCGCGCGGCGCATTCGTTCGTCGTCTCCGGCGATGAGGGCGGCCTCGCAGTTATCCAGGGCACACCGGAGGATCGCGGGGGCGAGTTCGGCGACGACGGGGAAGTCGCCGACCTCGCCGAGGGCCCGGGCGAGGCGGGCGAGCGCGGCGAGCGCGGCGAGGCGCGGGGCGCGAGCGAGGGGCGCGGATCCGAGGGGCGCGGATGCGTCGACGTCTGACGAGTCCTCGCGGGACGCCTCCGCGAGGCACGCCGCGGCGATCTCGCGGTGGTGCGGGGCGAGGTGCGCGCCCGTGGACTCGAGGAGGTCGCCGAAGAGCACGAGCGCGGCCTCGCGGTGCGTGGGGCTCGGGGAGCGCGCCGCGTCGCGCAGCGCGGGGAGGAGCGCCTCCCACGGCGTGCCCGCCGCCGCCGACGCCTGAGCGACCACGTCGGCGGCGTGCGCGAGCGCGCGGAGCTCCGCGGACGACTCCGCCGCGCCGAGGGCTGCGAGGACGCCGCTCTGCACCGCCTCGACGTCGCGGTCGGAGAGCGAGCGCCAGTGCTTTCCCGCGGCGGTGCTGAGGAGGACCGCGGCGAGGAGCCGCGACGGCGGATCGGGGCGGCGGCACGCCTCGAGGAGGGCGGGGACGACGGAAGGGTCTTCGACCGCCACCGCGACGATACGCTCGGCCTCGGCTCTCGCGGAGGGATCCACGCCGCCGGGCGCGGCGAGCGCCGCGAGCGCGCGGCCGAACGCCTCCATCGCGGCGCCGCGCGGGCGGGGCGCTGCGCCGTGAGCGCGCGAACTGTCGCCTGCCGAGCGCCGGCAAGCGTCGTGGTGCCCAATTTTTTTCGCTTTCGGAAGTTGATCGGACGCGCCGATCAATCCGCGACCGGTATTCCGATCGAATTCACCCGTTCAATTTTGGTGCCAAATCCCCCCCTCTCGATTTGGCTCCGGAGGCGGGGGGGGGGAAGAAGGCGTTGACTCCGACATGTCGGCGTTTTTCCGGACGCGTCCGCGCACACCGAAGCGCGCGGCAGCGATCCTCCCGCACCGTTCGGCCTCCGACGCACCGAGGAACGATGTCCGACGAAGCAGAGCCCGCGCCAGCCGCGGAGGAGGAGCCCGTGGCCGAGGAGGAGCCCGTGGCCGAGGAGGAGCCCGTGGCCGAGGAGGAGCCCGTCGCGGAAGAGGAGGAGGAAATCGCGGGCGATGAGCCCGTCGCGGAGGAGGAGCCCGTCGCGGAAGAACCCGAGCCCGAGGCGGCGCCCGAGCCCGAGCCCGAGCCCGAGGCGGCCCCCGAGCCCGAGGCGGCCGCGGAGCCCGAGCCCGAGCCCGAGGCGGCCCCCGAGCCCGAGCCCGAGGCGGCCGCGGAGCCCGAGCCCGAGGCGGCCGCGGCGCCCGAGCCCGAAGCCGAGGCGGCCCCTGAGGCGGCCGCGGAGCCCGAGCCCGAGGCGGCGCCCGAGGCGGCGCCCGAGCCTGAGCCCGAGGCGGCCCCCGAGCCCGTGGCTGAGTCCGCCCCGGCGGCCCCCGAGGCGCCCGAGGCGCCCGCGGTTCCCGTGGCGGTCACCGTCCCCGCCCCCCGGCAGTACACCAAGGAGAACATCGCCCCCGCGCCCGCGGGAGAGTCCCTCTTCGCCAAGAAGACCCCAGTGCACGCCTACCTCGCGCAGCACATCCAGGTGGCGGTGCGCCACGCCCTGCGCGCCCTGAGCGCTCAGCGCCCCGAGGAGCCGTACGTCCTCGCGGCGGATATCATCCGCAAGTGGACGACGCACTCCGCGCCGCCGCGCCTGAGTCGCCCGAGCGGCGGCGCCGGCGTGGGCGCCAGACAGTACCTCGAGCAGACGAACATCCTCGCCGTCCTGCACGACGGGATGTGCGCGATGGCCAAGATCAGGCCGGGAGACCCGAGGCAGTTCCTCGCGGACTACCTCCTCGACCACGCGCCCGTTCCGGACTACGTCAAGGCGATGGACGCGTTCGACGACTCGGACGAGCGCCTGGCGAAGATGGATGAGAAGATGGCGGGGGCGAGGGCCGCCCTCGACGCCGCCGCCGCGTGAAGCGCGCGCGCGAAGACACGGGGACGGGGGGGGGGCAGGGCATAGAGGAGGAGGTGCGCGAATGTAAAAAATACGCGAGCGCGAGTCGAGACGAGAGGAACGGGACGGTGTCCCTCGAGAGCACGTCGAGAGACCGCCCACGGAAAAAAAACAAACGCTCGCGACCGAAAACCGACCGGGTCCGTCGTGCGTGGGACGTGCACGTGCAAAAAAGCGAGACTCCCTGCACCCTCTCTGAGATTTTTATTTCTTCTACATGGGCAAACAGTCTTGCTGGAACGCCGCGTGGATTCGAGTGCCACGATTCCCACGCGCCCGCCCTTGATTCGTCGTGCGCCGCAAACCCGGCGCTCGCAGCCAACCGCGGGTCTTGCCGTTCGCGCCTCGCGCTGACGAATCTTAGCCCCCCGAGATCGCATCGTCGATCGAGTGCCGACGCTTTGTGCGCTTTTGCGGTGCTTTCTCGACACGCCGAACGAGCGCGGAGGGCGCACTTCACGACCCGCCCGAGGCTCGCTCGCGCGCTCACCCGCGCGGTTCGTTCGTCGCCAGACCCGAGTCGAGGTACACGCGCGCCGCAGCGCCCACGCGAGCGTCGCCGAGTCCGTCGGCGCCAGTTTCCGCGGCGCCGGATTGATTTATCCACAGAACGACCGCCTCGCGCGTCTGCCACGCTTCTTCCCACCCGTCGCTTCCGTACGCGCCCTCGAACGATGGCGAGCGCGGCGGCCGCGTCCGCGACCGCGGCTCGGTTCGCCGGCGTGTGCAGCGTTTCCGGTCGCGGCGCCGCGTCCGGCGCTTCCGCGTCGTCGCGCGGCGCGCGCGGCGCCGTCGCGTCGCGCCGCGCGACCGCCGGCATCGCCGCTAAGGCTCCAAACGCCGGCGCCTCCGCGCGCCCGGCTCGCGCCTCCCGCGCCTCGGTCGCGCGCGCGAGCCTGATGGAGCCCGAGCAGCAGACGTACGCGCGCACGCCCGAGTCCGTCGTCGCCTCGGACGGCCGCGCGGTGGAGCAGTTCGCGCTCGAGCGATGCGTCGAGCGCCAGGTGGCGGGCACCAAGACGCCGCCTCCGAAGATTCCCGAGGACATGCTGGACGCCGCGTACGAGAGGTGCAACGAGGTCACGGCGGAATACGCCAAGACGTTCTACCTCGGCACGAAGCTGATGACCCCGGAGAAGCAGAGGGCGATCTGGGCCATCTACGTCTGGTGCCGCCGCACGGACGAGCTCGTGGACGGCCCCAACGCCTCCCACATCACCCCCGAGGCGCTGGACCAGTGGGAGGCGAGGCTGGAGGCGGTGTTTGAGGGCCGCCCCATGGACGTCATCGACGCCGCGCTGTGCGACACCGTGAGCCGCTTCCCCGTGGACATCCAACCCTTCCGCGACATGATCGACGGCATGCGCATGGACCTCGTCAAGCCCAGGTACGAGACGTTCGACGAGCTCTACGAGTACTGCTACCGCGTCGCCGGAACCGTGGGGCTCATGTCCATGCCCATCATGGGCTGCGACGACGACTTCAAAGGCGACCTCGAGAAGGTGTACAAGGCGGCGCTCGCGCTCGGCCTCGCCAACCAGCTCACGAACATCCTGCGCGACGTCGGGGAGGACGTCGCCGAGCGCAACCGCATCTACGTCCCGCTGGACGAACTCGCCGATTTCGGCATCGCGGAGGAGGAGATTCTCCGAGGCTCCCTCTACAACGCGGACACCGGCGTCGTGGACGACCGGTGGAAGGCGTTCATGAAGTTCCAGATCGCGCGCGCGCGCGAGGTATTCGCGGATGCGGAGGCGGGCGTCAACTGCCTGCACAAGGACGCCAGGTGGCCCGTCTGGGCCGCCCTCGACGTCTACCGCAACATCCTCGACGCCATCGAGGAAAACGGATACGACAACTTCAGCAAGCGCGCGTACGTGCCCAAGATGGCCAAGTTCGCGATGCTCCCCCAGTCGTTCCTCAAAGCGCAGCCCGCGCAGACGATGTGAGGGGTGGAGCGAATGACACGAGCGCGCGCGCGATCGAAAGACACGGTGTCGTGCGAGTGAACGGGGGTGGGAAGAGGGTGAAGGTGGGTGTTGGGTTGGGGGGAGAAGCGGCAGCAAGCGCGCGGGGAGGGGATATTCTTTTCGATTCGATTCGACCATTCAATTTTCACGTCGTCACCTCACGCTCCCTTTGCGCCTGGGCATGATCCGCTCCGGCACGGGTCTCCTGATTTTCGGCGGCGGGCGCACGCGCTCGACGACCGGCGGCGGTTTGAGTTTCGGCTTCGGCGGCTCCGGTTCTTTCTTCGGCGCTTTCGCCGCTGGTTTTGCGGCTTCGCGCCGCGCCTCCTCCTCGCAGTCGCGACACGTCCACCGCCTCGGCGTCCCCTGCGCGTCTGAGATGCCGACGCACCTGGTGTGCATCCACACCTCGCACGCGTCGCACGCTATCATGCGTTCGCCGTCGTCGTCCGTCGTCCCGCACTCGCACCGCACCGTCCACTGGTCGAGCCCGCCCTGGTACCGGAACTCGGACTCCAGGTTGGCGCCCTCGCCGTGCACCTCCAACCGGGCGCCGGCGATTTTTTTCGGCGACAGCCTCGAGTGGTCCTTGACGGATTCGAACCCGACGACGGTTTTGACGCGGAACTTGGCGAGGACGACGTAGAGATCCGAGAAGCACTTGTTCACCGCCGCTTTCAGGTCGGACATGAGCGCGTCCGGGGGTAAGAGCACCACCTCGGGGGGCGGCTTCGTCTCGATCCCGTGCGCGTCGCGCGCGGCTTTCTTCGCCTTGCCCTCCGCCATCCCGGAAACCTTCGGCCCACGGTTGCGCGAGTCGATCACCGCGGTGACCATCACGCGCGTCGCCGTCGCCGTCAGCGGCGGCCGTCCGCCCTTCCCGACCTGCGGCGGCGGGCGGAGCGACAGGAGGTCCTCCACCGGGACGTACGTCTTGACGAACTGCTTCGTGTCCAACAGCACGCGAGCGCACTGAATCAAATCGGACCCCTTGCACTTCGTCGTTCCCCCGTCCGCGGTGGGCTTCCCGGGCCGACCCGGGCGAGGCCGCGCGGGCTTATAGCTCTCTAGCAAGCTCTTGTACACCGTCTTGACGTCCCTGTCGAGGTCGCCCTTGCTGAGTTGCCGCGCCGCCGCCTCCATCGCGTGCACCTCCCCCGCTGGGACGGGGCGCTTCCCGGCGGCGGCGGCGGAAACACCGGCCCGCGCGGAGCCAGCCTTCGCCATGCCCTTCCCCGCGGACGCCGCCGCAGCGTGGGGTTTGACCTGGCGCGAGAGCTTCGCGGCGGGGTGAGATTTCGGAATGATCACCGACGCGCGCATCTTCTTCCACCCATCCACCTTCTCGAGCTGGTATTCCAGTTGGCCCGTGGAGCCGTTCTGGCGGCGGGAGATTTTTGCGCGAATCGAAGCGCCGCCTGCAACGGGAGAGTGAGGTGGCGTTTCGAAGGGAACGTCGGATGGTCGTCAGAGTCGTCCGAGTCATCGGGTTGCGCTTCGCTTCTTACTCGCGCTCGAACGTCTCCGCCGCGCGCGCCGGTTCGGATCAGAGGGTATACTTTTTTCTCGACGCCGCGTGTGACGTCAACATCGCTCTGTGTAGGTGGCGCCTCGCGCGAGCGAGGGCCGCCTCGCTTTGGATTTGGCTAGGTGTCTTCAGCCCCGACATGTCGGCGCGCGCGGGGGACGAAGAGGGAAACGAGTCGAGGCGCGGGGTATCGCGTACCTTTCCCCGCGATGCTGTTCTTGTTGTCGGCCTTGGTGAGCACCACTTTGCGTTCGCTGATGTTCTTCAGCACGTGATCCAGCAAACCGGTGTCGCCAACGCCCTTCTCGCGCGCCGCCGCGCGAACCTCCTGCCGCGGCATCCACTTCCCCGCGGCTTCGCGCAGAACCTCCACGCACGCGTTGGACGCCGTCTCTATCCGCGCGTCGCTCCATCGCGACAGGTTCACGGGCGACGGCGGGGGAGCGGTGGATTTCGATTTTTTCGCCGGCGGCGGGGTCGACGGGGTAGGCCTGGCAACCTCCGCCTTCACCGCGGGGCGGAGCGGTTCACGCTTCACCGGCGGCGGAGCCTTGACGACCGGCGCGGGCGCGGGCATCGGGGCGTTGGACGGCACGAGTCCGTCCGCGCCGCGCGGGCGGAGCGGGCGCTTGGGCGTCGCGCGGGGCTTCGCCGTGGAGATGACCCGGGTCGGTCCCGCCGACGCGGCGGCGCGGCCTGGCCCTCCTCCCCTCTGAGAGAGCTTCGACGCCTTCGCCGCCTTCGACTCGAACTTCAGGGGCTCGAAGAAACTCGACGCCGCCTTGCGCTTCGCCGCGGCCTCGCGTTCCTCCTCGCGCCTTCGCGCCGCCCGTCCCGCGCCGCTCGTCTCCCCCGCTGCGTCTCTCCGCCCGCCAGCGTTTTTCACCTCGCCGGATTTTGCTTTCCGTTGCTCCCAGAGCACCAGCTCCTTCTCCGCCTTATCGTTGCGCCGAACGACCCTCTGCAGCCGCAGGAGGAGGGCGACGAGCCCGCCGATCGTCTTCGGGGCGAATTTGGGGGTCATGAGCACCTCGTACCGCGCGATGACCGCGAGAGCTTCCTCGTCCGCTTCGTCCCTGTCCCACGCCGCGCCCTTCATCATGTTTTTGTAATCCGACTTGACGTCGTCCAGCTGGAACGCGCGCAGGCGCTCCGCCGCCCGCCTGTGCGTCGCCGCGGTGTTCCCGAACGACCCTTTACCGAACTGGTATCCGTACGTGCCGTACCATGTCTTCCCGCACGCCACCGGATTCAGAAGCCGAAACTCCACCCCGTACTTCTGGCTCACGTCCTCCACGCTCACCTCCCGCACCCGCAGCAGCTCGCAAATCTTCTCCCACACCTGGATCAGCTGCTGCCCGGACAACGTTCGGCTCCCAGCCTCCCGCCCGTTGATGCGCATGAGGTGCCCGCACCCGTTCGCGTGAAGCATTCCGTGCATGAGGTGCGTCTGGTAGTCCAGCATCGACGTCTCCGAGTCGTTCTCTTGGCATGAGGGGCACACCTTGAGGTTGGCGGGCATCGCCGCCGTGCACAGCTGGCAGATGCGCTTCCCCTTGAGCTCCGGCTTGGCGTCCGTGCGGAAATCCGTGTGGATGATGAAGTGGTACTGCTTCCTAGTCACAGGGTGATGGTGCCACCCGATGCATCGGCAGCAGTCGCAGTGCACGCGCGTGGACTCCAGCATTGTCTCCTCGTACACGCGAAGCTTCACCTCGTTCGCCGTCCCCGTGCCCAAAACCACCGTGTGCCCCAAGATGCCCCCCTCGACGTAGTAGTCGTCCGCCTCCGTCTCGTTCTTCACGAACGCACGGACGTTATCCCTGGGGAAGAGAGTTGGAACGAAGGAGGACGAGCGAGTAGGGCGAGTGGGGACGGGTGAGATGAACGGGCAAGGCGACGAGCGTCGCGAGAGAAAAAGACATGGGGAAAAAAGCGGAAGCGAAGAAGCGCCCGAACCCGGAAAGGGCCGCCTCTGCGAGAGTGGGATCTCGCGACCGGAAATGCGGTGTGCCCACCACGTGGGAGGGGCCGTCCACCCCGGGGGCGTTCGCGGTCGCGCCAGGCGAAACGGGAGGAACGGCGCGGCGATCCCCCGACGGTGCGTCCCTCGCGGTCGAACCGCGCGCGGTCTGAACGATCCCTGAGGCGGGGGGGGCGCGGGGCGGTTCGCGCGCCATTTTTCCAGGGTGGACCCCTTCTCCCTGTTCGACCCAGCTGACGTGACGACGAGAGGGGTGGGTGCGTACCTGAAGGGTCCGTAGTACGCCAGGTCGTGCTTCGCGAGCCATGGTACCGCCTGTGGCTCGTCTTGGTACGCGATGGGCATCGCGCTCGACCGCCCCCGCGCGGGGCAAGCAGCCAGGGCTGAGCCAGGGCGGACCCCGAAGGTCCCAGAACCGCTCACCCCCTGCAGTGACGCCACTCTGGCTGGGGCGGGCGGGCTCTCAGAGCACAATGCGGGTTTGCCCTCGCGCCCCCAGAAGCAGGCAAGGGCCCCCGCCGAGCGTTCGCGAACTCCCCCGAACGCTACAGTCCGGGCGGCGATCCGTTCGCGATGTGCCTGCGGCTTCGCCCGGGGCGCAGTCGCGGCGCTCGGCGCGTGTGGCGGCGCGGAGCGCGCCTCCCCCGCGGAGGGACCGCCCAGACGCGCCAACGCATCACGTGCAAATACCGAAGCGCGAGCCGCCTTGGGGCGAATCTTCCTGTAAACCTAAGTTTGAGTACGGTGGAATGGGCACTCAGTAATGGGCAATCAGTCACCATAATCCGCGGAGATTCACCAAAAATCGCCCCCAAAAAAGCCCGCGAAGCGCGCCGGCGCGATTCGACTGCTGCACGACCGCTTGAACCAAAAAGACTGCTTGAACTGCACTGCACATCGAGATCAGTCGAAGCGGCGCGAGTTCGGCCCTTCGCCCCCGCAATCGGGTGACGTCATGGTGCTGAGGAACGCGCTCAAGCGCGCGGCGGCGGCCGTCCCTTGGACGGCCGCCGCGGAGGCGCGCGCGATCGCCGCGAAGAGCGCCGTCGCCGCCGGGACCGCGGCGTCGACCGCGTCGGGTCCGTCGTCCTTCGCCCGGAGGCTGGCGCCTCTCGCGACGAACGCGCCAGGGACGGCGCACGCCGCGCGATCTTTCGCCTCCGCCGCCGATTGTGCGTCTCTCCTCGCGCGCGAGAGCTTTTCCCCGTCTTTTCCCCACCTTCACCCCGACCCCGCGCAGGCGGTGTTCGCTCGCGCGAGCGCCTCCGCGACGCGCGCCTCTTGGAGATATTTTCCGCGCCATCGGCCCTTCCGAACGCACCTACGCGCGTCGTGCTCACTTTTTCCCCTCCTCCCACCCCCTCCCCTTGCTCGTTTGCTTCAGACCCCCCCCACCAGGAGATCACGATGCCGGCGCTCTCCCCTACGATGACCCAGGGGAACATCGCGGAGTGGAAGGTGGAGGCCGGGGCTAAGGTGAGCGCGGGGGACGTGATCGCCGACATCGAGACGGACAAGGCCACCATGGCGCTCGAGTCCATGGAGGACGGTTTCGTGGCCAAGATCGTCGTCCCCGCCGGAGCGAGCGACGTCCAGGTCGGCGAAGTCGTCGCCGTCATGGTGGAGGAGGAAAGCGACGTCGCGAAGTTCGCCGATTACGTCCCCGCGCCGGCGTCCGCCTCCGCCGCGGACGCCGGGCCCCCGAGCGCGGCGCCGGCGCCGG
>MDSW01005700.1_pt1 | contig 10210 bp, 10 predicted proteins | sample 811171 | NCBI WGS metagenome assembly MDSW01 (sample SAMN05326641, study PRJNA326480) | marine metagenome | isolation source: seawater | place: Atlantic Ocean: North West | collected 2012 | reverse complement strand
GTTGGGGGGGCTAAGGGCGGGGCCGCCCATCCCCGCCGCCGCCGCCGCGTGTTCGCCCGAGGGTCCGCCCAATCCTGCGTTCAGATTTTTTTCGCAACAACGTGTCGCTTTCGATGTGTGCTTAAAAAAATCTATACACAATTCTAAATGTTTGAATTGCTCAAAAAAAGTAACGGAGACTGGGATACGTTCAAAATAGGTGTTCTATTTGCTTTCTTTTTGGCCGCTGCTTTAAAACTGTTTGGTTTGGGTATGATGCTAGTAGGTGCAGACCGAAAGAGAAGAAAAAGACGCGCGATATGAGGTTTTTTTCATTTTCAAATTTACATATAAATGGATCAAATACGAAAAATACAAGATTCAAAATGGAGACTAGAACAAGCAAATTTATTGAGAGCTGCGCGAAATTTAGAGCCATTAAAAATTGTACGGGATTTAAATACGGGTTTATGGACCTTTGAGCGACAACATAATATAAAAAAACGCATTTCTGATGCCTTTGGTAATACCGTAAAAAGGGCTAAAGAAGTTATAGAAGAAAATACAAGAAAGAGAAAAAGAACAGACGGGGATGGAAAACGCACAAAATTAAATCAAAGGCGGCGTAGACGATCGCGGCGTACAAGAAGATCGCGGCGTAGAACGAGATCCAAACGGCGCTAAAAAAAATATATATACTACCTCAAATGGGAAATACAGCTACGAGTTATAACACCCAAAAAGATTCTGATGATCATGTAATAAACAAGGATTCGGATGAAAACGACATTAAAATTTATAAACTTTTGTCGTATAAACTTGGTGATCCACCTAAAGTAAAAGTCTTGGATAAATTTGCTGAAGACGTGTACACGACCAAAAAAGTAATAGGTGAAGGTTCTTTCGGAAAAATTGTACTATTACAAGCAGAAAACGGTAAACAACTTGCAGCAAAAATACCTCTTAAATACGAACCAAAACAAGATAGAGACGATATGATTACAGCGTATTTAAAGGTATTAAAGGATTCAAAATATCCGAAAAATTGCGGCATTCTAAATGTACAATTGGCACATGGTTCTTCAAGTACACCTATATTTATAATGGACTATTTTCCCGCAGGTGATCTATTCGGTATAATGGAAAAGGGGCTTAAGAGTGGTCACAACAAAACGAGCGATGAAATAATGACTCTGTACGTTACTCAAATTTCGGCACAATTAGAATGTTTAATTGCACATGATTTATTTTACATCGATTTAAAGTTGGAAAATGTTTTAGTAAAATTTGATGACGATGGTTTAAAATTCGTTCTTGCTGATACCGCTTCTTTAATGCATGCAAATTGCATTGGTCCGGTCAAAGGCAGTGAACATGGTTGTGGAATAATTCGCACATATATTAATCCTTACGCTCAGAATACTGTAGATGCCAATGCTAAAACTGTACGATTATTATTCGGATTAACTATTTTAATGGTGAGATATTTCTGCAAAATTGAATATTATGAAACACTTTTCCTTGTAAAGTCAAAGTATTATGTATTTGATAAAGAGAGTCTTGATGGACTTATAGCCCTCTTTATAAAAGATGCGGGTATTTATCAAAATTATTTAAAAAAGGTGATGATTGATCAAGAAGAATTTCCCTCGCAAAATGTCAATTTTGTATCGCAATTATTTGCAGGGGGGCATTTTCATCTCGGCGTTTTGAAGTACGCCTGTGTGGATTCAGATATACACAGTAAAACAAGTCTCGACGGTGATGATTTTTATGATAACTTCAACTGGTTACGGTTAAACTCTAAAACTGAGGGTCGTAGAGATCCAAAAATATATGGTTCTCATAGAGTTATATATGACGAAGCAAAAAATTGGAGGAAATCGTCGCTTCCGCTAGAGGAATATAAACAGAAAATTGCATGTATATTAATTGATTTTTTTACAAAGCATATTGAAAACCCTGATGAGGTGTGTCTAAGACCTGCAAAGATTTTAACCCTCGATGTATTGAAGAATCTCTGTCAATCAGAATAATTTTTTTCTATGAATAAAACCAAAAATGGATGTTGATATGGAGGCTCCCCAGCAAAATAGCCAGTTAGGGGATAATGCTCCCGATGCGGGGTGCAAAGGTGTACCACTTAATTTATCTGATGCATTCTGTACTCATAGTCATGAGAATAAATGTCCTACGACTCAATTTACTCAACTCATTCTTTCGAGCTTCGCTGAAGCTAAAATGCGTGGACGAAATATACAAAAACGTTTCGATAGACTGCAGTCTATACACTCTTCAATGCTGGTTTCAAGACATTCTCTTGAAGCTGTTTCGGCATTATCTAGCGCATTACAAAAAGAATATGGACCCACCGCCGGTTTAACTTTCGAGGATCACCTTGCTCATCAAGTGATGTATAACGTTGAAGAAGAACGAAACAAAGAACTGAAGCCAGGAGAATTTGTCAAATGTTTGCATGTCGATCTGGATTGGGAATTGGCCGACCCTCCTGCTGACGGGGAAACTTATACAGAGGACGAATATAAAACCATGTTTACAGTAAAAAATGCCGTTAAAAATCCCCCCTGGACGTGGATGGAATCTGGTATGGTACTTAAAGAGGGTTTAGCGGCGAAAATAGACCAGAATACCAAGCTCATGGAGATACCAGACGGTAATATTTTTGTCTATATCCTTTTTCCTAGATATCAAAACTGTTTTCAATTCGTGCGCGTTCTAAAAAGAAATGCATTGATTTGTTCAGTAGAACACCCGAGAAAACAGCAAGGAATCGTCGTACAGGATAGCAACCACGGATGTCAACCAGCAATATTTTTAGATATGGCTTTGAAACCCGACGGCACACCTTATATGGATACATATGGGCAAATGTATAAAGTTACACTTGGTGTTCTGGACCAAAAAACAGGGCAGTGGGGGGACAGCGGTCCTGTGGCAGTTTCATCAGGAAACTGGCTCCCTGTTAAGAGAGGACAAAATTTTCCAAATGGCGTGGTTCCGTACAATCGTTACAATCCGGATATGAGTACAAAAGATCACCCGATAGACCTTCAAAGGTATCCGTGGGTTACTGGTTGTAAACCCAAAACTGTTCAAGTAGCTGAGGTACCGTTTCAAAGCGAATCAATTCCCTCCCCTACACCCCCTACTACTGAACAATCTAATTTTTCGCCTACGATTGATTCATACATTCAAGAAGGTTTGAAAGCAGTGTATGTTATACTAAGTGCTCATCCAGAATTTTCTGGAGATTTTGATGGAATTACTTTACAAAAAAGAGAAAAGGGAGAAATATCACCACCATTAAAACCAGATGAACAACTTAATTTAGAATTTCAGCGATTTCTTGACGCTGGTCTAAAGGGTAAGGCGAAGGAATTTACACACGAAAAAGCACAAAAATTAAAACAAGTTGCGGGTACTCCGGACGAACAGATATTGACAGTCTACACCTATCAAAAGGAATTGGGGGACTATGCTCATCAAATGAAGAATTTTTACGATCTAAAGGTACAAGCTGAAAAAAAAATTGCAGAAGCAAAAACAGTAGAAGAAAAAGCAAAAGCTGAAAAAGAAGAATTAGAGAAAATAAAAGCGCAAATAATGGAGACTAAGAATACTCAAACTGCACAGTACGCAGATATGCAAGAGTTTGTACAAACTTTTAATACCCAAATGAAAGGGGTCCAGAATACAGTCCTTTTAACAATAGAGGAAGGGCTAAAAGAAAATAAGGAAAAAAATGCAAACACACATATAAAGTTAAAAGAAGAAGAGAAGAAAGAACAATCCACAACTGAACAAGTGATTTCTGCATTGGGAAGAAACGAGGTTACACCCCATGGTGGACCTTTTGGAAAAGATGACTGCGACGAAAGAAATCAAGATGCATGCAAAGTTACAAGTGTAAACGCTTGGCTTAAATATATGCAAAAAATAAAATGTCCTAAAAACCTAGATGCTTTTGACGATCCACAGCAGTTTCCAGATCATGCAGCAAGCTGGGGGCTTAGAACCGTGGATAAGATTATTTGTTACTTTAAAATTAAAATTAGAGATGGAGACATAACCAAATTTGTACAAGAAAATCCGATGCATTCCCTTGTGTATTCTTTAATTTTATTTGGTAGTGCGCATACATTAAATAAGCGTTATAAACATTTGTTTTCTGGAAGAGACCGCGACTACAGGGACTACAGGGACGATTATAGACCATCTCCAGCTGACTTAAGACGACGGGAATATAGTCGTGATCGTGGGTACGGGTACGGGGGTCGCGGGGGTCGCTATCGACGCAATACTACAAAACCACGAAGAAGACGATCATCGACGAGACGAACGTGATCTCCTTCGATTTCTCGTTCTTCGCCTTTTCCTTGAACTTCTTCTTCTTCTTTGCTTAACACTATCTTTACCATATAGAAACTGCAGGAGGGGTTTCGCTGTAAACATAAAACCTCCTTCTAGTCTCGCTTGGCCAGCGTCATTAAAAATATCGTTTCCTCGAAAATCAAAACCTCTGTACCACTTACCGAATAATTTTTTCATCGGATTATATTTTTTAGGAAGCATGCTACCTTTCCCGTTACCGTCCCTTGCTCCAGGGGCTACTCCAATAAAATCTGTCATTTTGTTTACAATTAACATTTAAATATTTAGTTCATGCCAGATGCATTATGAAGTACGCAACGCGTGAATATATTTAAAATAAAAATTGTATTCAAAAATGGGAAAAAAATTTGACGAGGCTGATATGCGTGTTTTAGCTGAACAAATAACAGGCGTCCCTACCCTGCGCCTTAATATGAATGAGGGTACAGTTCAGCACGAGCCAGCGTTTGGTGACGTTGCTATGAGGTATGCATGCAATATTCAAAATTTATCATATCTAAATTTTTCAATCGTACTAACAGATCCACCCCAAGGATTTCCACCTGAACTGCCTGAAGATTTCCCTGTACACGTTTACAGAGACGATGCCTACGATAAAAATCCCATCACATTTATAAAGAAATCATTACAGTACACTACACATGATATGGGGAGAGCAATCTTTGACTATGCTTTTAGGGATTGGGATTCAGTTAAAATTGATTTAGAAAATGCAAAGGTTAATGGTTGGCCAAAGGAAGAGGATATGACACCTGCACAAAAATCGCGTTATAATAGGTTAGAATCACTTTGGACCGGTGTGACGGAAAAGGATACACCACTACGCAACGTCGACCCCAATCAAATTATTCGTGATCTGGGGCCACTAGCAATGAATATGAAAGTAAGAGCTGCAGGGTCGCATGCAGGAGTACAGGCTTCCTGGTTAGATATATACGCGGAAACGCAAAGGAATAAAATCGTTATTTGCCCCATCACAAGCATTGGTTTGGGACACGCCATGACGGCAATTTTTTTCGATAATCAGATGTATTTTGCAGATCCTGATGGAGATAATATAGAGATGAGTCACGATCGCACGATATGGCCCCAGGATTTCATCGACGAAGTTAAAATGATGCACGGTAAAGATTTCGAGGAAGAGACTAAGAAAAAGGCAGCACATAGAAATAACATGCTTCGTTTAATAAAAGAGAACTATAAACTCACTACTGGCGCGGACTTGAATGTGAGTAAACAACACATTCTTCCCGTTAACAATTGCTTGAAAGATAGTGTTGTCAAATCGAAAATAGAGCCCATGCCGTTTGTAACGCAGGCTTATCCTTATCTCACAATTTGTTTTACACATTATCTAATTATAACATTCGCAATGCATAGATTGTGTTGTAATGCACCGAAATGTCCCGGTCAACCCGATAAGATTATAAAATTGTTTTATGAGAAATACAAAGGCTATAATGAAGAACAGTCTGATGAATTAGTAAACGAATTTGTAAAAGCTTCCAAACAGGCAGTTGCTTCACGTGAATTTAGAAGTAGATTTAAACTTGGTGCATTGGGTCTTGCGGCAGGTGCATTAGGAGTTAGAAAACTAAGTCGAAGTTTGAGCAAAAATAAGAATAGCAACATTAATACAAATAGAAATGAAAGTAGAAATATTAATAGAAATATTAATATTAATAAAATATATATAGGAAAGCGTAAAAAGAAAACAACCAGACCACGTCGCCGACGATCACGTCGTTAGTTATGGATATAGTTTTAATATTTCTGTAGCAGTAAACCGTTTTTCAGGATGAAAGGCCAACATCGGTTTTAAAAGTTTACATACGGCGAAAGAATCATCCATAGAAAATTCATATTCTTCAATTAAAACCCGATCTAGTGGTAAAGGATTTAATTCATCTCTAACTTTCAATTTACCCTCTCTATTAAAGTATGTATCTTTAGCCTTGCAATTTACAAGGAATTCTTTTTGTGGCATTCCGAGTGTTTCAATAAAGGCTAGTAGTAAATCCGTTTCATTTTCTCCGTCGAATAGATAGTCTCCTGTAAGCATTTCGAAGAAAAGACAAGCTGCAGACCATATATCAATTTTTGTATCCCAGTATTTGTACCCTAGAATTATTTCAGGACTGCGGTAATGAGAAGTTTGGATATAGTCGTTTACACGATCACCGACCGATACACTTGTTCCCAGATCGGCAATTTGACAAAGAAGATTTTCACGTTTTACTAGAATATTATCTGGTTTCAAATCCGTATGGATGATGTCACAACTATGTAAAAATTCTAACCCTTGTAAAATTTGTTTGGCAAGTTTACTCGTTTTTCCGAATGTAAATACTTCGTTTTCTTCTTCTTCTTGTAGAGTGATTAAATCACAATCCATCCTTGGAAAAAACATACATTCGTGTTTACCAAATTCTCCTTCATATGTACGATTCGTTACCATCAAATTTATAAACTTTTTATTTTCGCCTTCCTTCTCTGAAAGCATTTTATGGATTTCGATTTCCTCCATGGCTGCAAGTCGATAGGTTTTTCTCGCCTTTTGAATTTTCACTGCGAATATCTCTCCATTCTTTTCACATGCCCAAACAGTTGCAAAATGACCGCGGCCCAATTTTTCTTTTACTTTGTATTCGTCGAATAAGGTCATTCCATTTTCAACTCGACAATAGCCACCCTTTTTGTAGTTTCGGACTTCATCTTCTGAATCTTCAGCGGAACTTCCGCTGGATGATTCGGATACGTCACTGTCATCACTTTCGATGGTTTTCACATATTTGCGCCTTTTGGCGATTATTTCATCTTTAAAGGACATTTGGTAATATTCAACATAAAAATAAAGGAAAAAAATATTTTTTATTCGCAAACGAAAAAATAATCTTAAATCTGTATCAAATGGATGATTTTGTAACTAATTGGACAAATATGAATATTTTCCAAAAGGTAAAGGCTGTTTTTTTCAATATTATATTGGCGTTCCTTTATTTTTTCGCGCAATATTCCGAACTGCTTGTTTTCCCTTTTATCATTTTTTCTGTTGTTTACCAACGTGTCTATATAAACAGTATCGCAGATAAAGAACAAAAAGAAGAAAAGAGACAACAATTTTTGCATACTATTTTGCTTTTTGTAGCTGTCCTAATGACCGTTGTTTTCTTAAAATTACCGTTCCTTCTCAAAGAAAACAATGAGAAGTTGCTAAAGACAGTAGAAGATTCAAAGGAATTACTGAAAAAGGTTTCAAATACATGGGATGCGAATATGCGAGAGGGTGGACAGGTTATCGGTAGTAAAGTAAGTGAACTAGTTAACAACTTTTACAAAAATTTCGACAACACAATGCTTCAACTAAACAAAACCGCAGCGTCGCAAGCATTGTTTGGTAAATATGATCCACCAACGAGAGCAAAGACAGATTTCGATCATCCCTTTTTCAATAATCGGCAAATAGTGGGAGGGGGGCTATGATGCCGTGATACTTTTTTTTTCGTTTGTCAATACTCAAATGGGAATACGGAATTCGAAAGCTGATCAAAATCTAGAAGAATTGTTATCACAATACAAGGGTGATTGTTTGATTTTCAGCAAGTCGACTTGCCCCTTTTCCAAAGCCGCTATTTCTTTATGTAATGACATTTTTCCTCCAAATTACATTGCCATACACAAGGTTAAAATAACGATTCTTGAACCTTCCGACGTAATTCGAACTGCATTGCACAGAAAAACAGATAGAGCGACATTGCCTATTATATACATTCGTGGAGTACTTATTGGTGGCTTCGACGAACTTTCTAAAATGAACAGAATACCTAGGATTTAAAGAAAGCTTCCAACTTTAAAATTTTATCCATTTTAGATTTCATGTCATGAATTTCTCTTTTTAAAAATTCAATATCCTCAAGGAGACTAGGTGCTGAAATATGTACCTCGCTTTCAAATTCTTCAATTTTAATATAGGGAGCAGCGGACAATCTTTTCACTGCATTTGAACCGACTAACGAAACACCCGACCCTCTTGTCGCGCGCAAATTATACAAGTCGGTTTTCAAAATAATTCCATCACCTGTATCCTCTATTCTAAGCGGCGATTTAACTTGTAGACATTTTAAAATATTGTTAGAGTCAAGTAGTTTATGTCCGCTTGTATGTGTTTTCTGTTCGAATACTGAGGATATCTGAATACTAGAATCTGTGTACTTTATATCAACATTTTCTCCAGCTTTTATATCACGAAATTTGCCTTTGCGCATTACACCGTGTGAACTCTCTTGTGCTGAAAGGTCGTTTACGTGTAATTGTAGTGTGTTGTTGATTATCTTTGCTTTAAGGGCCCCCGAGGTTTCGATGCCTTTCACGCATATTTTCCCGTCCTCTTCTTCGACCAACTTGAATGCTGCTGGATGAAGTGTTATAGGACAACTGATTTGCGCACAGTCATCCTTTTCGTGAATTTGAATGTTGGCGCCTGCAGTAAGACATTTCAATCTACCGTTAAACAGCAGATTAGCCCCCCCGCGCACATTGAACGACGACAAAATAGGATCACTGTGTATGCAAATAACATCGCTCTTTGCGTACACTTTTGTAGCTCCAGTACCGACTATTGATTTCACCTTATTATCCGAACTTAGCAAGGTAGTCCCTAGTCCTGTAGACTTCAAAATATCTTCTTCCTTGTCAATTAAAAATTTACCGTTTTTAATTTCAAATTTTAAAGATGATGTACTCAGTAAACGTTTCAATTCATTTAAAATATTCTGTTGGATGCTTGATATGCTCAAACAATCTTCTGTCTCTGTAATCCTTATTCCACCATCCGCTTTAATTGTTTTCAAAATATTATTTGAAGACAATTTACATCCTTCGCTCTTTGAATTCTGCACCACGAATGTTGGTGTGATTGAGGTTACTGGTCCTTGTACGCTAAGTTTGAAAAATTCGCTGGGGAATTGCAATCGATTCAAACCTGATCCATCCAATAGCGACACACAATCCTTTTCCTTTGTAATCTTTTCAAATATTTTTTGCGTATTCGCAATTATATATTGAGTATCGGTCTCTTTAATCGCGATTCCATCTGTCCCTCTCAATGCTTTTGAATTTATCTTTATACAGTCCTCGAAATTTGTTAGTAAAAGATTTTCTGTTCTGATATCCTTTTGAACGAGATCGCTTGCAAGAGAGATAACTTCTCCGTCGTCATCAAGTACTATGCCCCTACCGGCTTTCAATTGTTTTAGCGTTTGTGAATTTATGTCAAGTATTTTTGTGTGTAAACCGCTTTTATTGCTCAAATTGCTTTTAATTTCCAGTACTCTTTCAAAGCTGTTAATATTTATGCCTACCCCGGATTTCAAACCTTTTACTTTAGCTGTTTCTTTTCCCGTTTTCCCTCTAGAATTTACCAGTGATGCGCATTTGTCGTTCTCCGCGGTTTCCAAAATGGGATGCGGATCGATAATAGTATTATTTTTTTTGGGAGTTTGTAAATCCTCTACGTACAAATGCTTAATTTTTGCTTCGTTATACACAACTAATTTATCTGTCGCTAGATGTTTTTGCGTGCTCATTTTGGTCTTCGAGTAGATATTTTTCTTAATCGTATGTGGAATCAGAACTTTTTACGTGTTCGTCTCGATCGCCGTCTTGACCGCCGTTTTCTCCGTCTTGACCAACTTCTATCATATCTATCATATTCTCTATCATATCTATTGACATTTATATTTCTATTGACATTTATATTTCTATTGACATTTACATTTCTATTGTAATTTTTATTGTAATTTCTATTAGAATTACTATT
>MDSW01179677.1_pt1 | contig 10211 bp, 4 predicted proteins | sample 811171 | NCBI WGS metagenome assembly MDSW01 (sample SAMN05326641, study PRJNA326480) | marine metagenome | isolation source: seawater | place: Atlantic Ocean: North West | collected 2012 | reverse complement strand
TAAACGTTTACGATAAGATTTTTCCAAAGACACCTTCAACACGCGTCCTGCTCGTCTGACTTTGCCTTCGGATGGTATGGTTGATCAGGCAGGATGTGATGGGACAGTGACTCACAAGTAAGGGAAGGCCATCATGACACAATGGATCAATACGCACCATTCTCCGACAAAGCACACCAAGTCACCCGCTGGTTTCACGCTCATCGAACTGTTGGTGGTCATCTCCATTATCTCGCTGCTCATCGCCATTCTCCTGCCGGCTTTGGGTAAGGCGCGGGCGGCAGCAAACGACCTTAAATGTCTCAACAACCTCAAATCCATGGGCGTGCTCTCCAACATCTACATGGCGGACAACAAGAACATCCTGCCCAATTTCATTGCCTCCGGCGAGAACAACACCTACTGGATCAAGCGACTCTGGGAACTGACCTACGACAAAAACTTCAGTCCCAGTTGGCCCGGACTCAACGACGCGCAAATGACCTGGCAGCTAGGCACCATCTTCGACTGTCCGCGCTTCAACCAAATCAATCAGCAGGACTTCATGGAACGTGGTGCAACCTGGAACGGTTACTACCGAACTTATGGGGCAAACATGTACATGAACGATTACAACTCGGCGACCAAAGACCGGGTTGATGATCTGGAAAACCCCTTGGGAAAAATCTGTCAGATCACCGACGCCTGTTCCGGGCAGGCCTACAACTCCACAGTCGTACGTCGGCATAACAGCATCACCACCAATGTGCTTTACCTCGACGCTCACGCTGCACCCAATCAATTCGAGTCTGCCATCTACACCACGGTCGGATACACCCACGTCTTCTGGGGACGTAACTATCCCTGAACACGTACCGAGGCAGACCTCAAACACGCTATACTCAGCAATGTGATCCGATTGCTATTTGTGACACCGAATCGATATCAGGCAACATGACCCAGACCAAATCCAACCAGGGAATCCGCGAACTCTCCGCCAAACTCAACCTGAGTATCGGCACGGTGTCTCGCGCGTTAAACAATCGCTACGGCGTGAACCCCAAGACCCGCGCCCGTGTGCTGGAGGAAGCCCGACGCATCGGCTATGTCCCCAATGCAGCAGCACGTCGCCTCAAGGAACACCCGGTCATGCAGGTCTGCATGTTCTTTGCACCTTACGACAATCCCGGCCATGAAATCAATCCCTACGCCACCGACCTCATCGACCTGATCACCGAGTATGCTCAGAAAAGCAATCTCAATTTTCAGGTTCAACGCTTTGAAGACATGCAGACGACCACGGCATTTTTGCAGGAATCACCGCCCGACGCGGTGGTCACGTTAGGTGAGTTTCCCGAAGAACTCTTCCCATTGCTTGAGCAACGCAATTTGCCCGTGGTCAACATCAATCGCAATACCGGCCTTGAAAATCAGCTATGTATTCGGGCGGATGGTTCGCAGGCCTACGCCCTGGCGGTGCAGTATCTGGCTGCCCTGGGACACACGAAGATCGCGCTGGTCAACGGACCCCAGAAAGGCGGACATTTTCAGCAGTATGCCCAGGCGTTTGACGATGCCGTTGCTGAATTTTGTTTAACCAGTCTGCCGCAATGGAAAGTCGAACTGGCGCCGGATCAAACCAATGCCCAAGGTGCCCAGAATGCCACGCGAAACTTGCTTGGGGGTGACGATCGTCCCACCGCCATCGTGTATGGCTCGGACTGGTTAGCCATGGGCGGGATCAAGGCGATCCGCGAAATGAATCTGCGGGTGGGTGAAGATGTCAGTGTCATTGGCCATGATAATTTGCCGATGACCGAACTGCTCGATCCGCCGCTGACGACGTTTGACATGTACCTGGAAGGACAGGCTCGGACGGTGATCAACCTGATTACACGGCTTAGTGATAATCAGCCGTTGATTGATCCGACGCAGCCTTCTGGTGTGATCAATATTACCCCGAACCTTGTGAAACGAAAGAGTTGTTGCTGCATCCGATAAGTGTCGGGCATTAACTCATAATCACAAAAACACCTTGTTTTGTGGCCAATTCATCACACCATGATGAAGCCGGAGGTTATACGTTTTGAAATTGACCTGGATAGATTGGACTGTTGTCGTCGGATTCATCGGCTTTCTGGCGGCATTGGCGGCATACACCAAACGCTACACCAAAAGCGTTTCGGACTTTCTTGCAGCCGATCGCTGTGCCGGCCGATACCTGCTGACCATGTCCGAAGGCATGGCCGGTTTGGGCGCCGCATCCGTCATCGCCAACTTCGAGAAGTTTTACAAGGCAGGCTTCGCTGCAAGCTGGTGGGGGCTCATGCTCGCGCCCGTCGGCATCATCATAGCACTCTCCGGTTGGGTGCTATACCGTTATCGTGAAACACGCGCCATGACTATGGCACAATTCTTTGAGATGCGCTACAGCAAAAAGTTTCGCGTCTATGCGGGCGTCCTGGCATGGATCTCAGGCACCATCAACTACGGCATCTTCCCATCCATCATCGCCAACTTCCTCATCCACTTCTGTGGACTGCCCCAACACTTTGATCTGTTTGGCATCAGTATCTGGACCTTCCCCGTCGTCATGGCGGTCATGCTCAGTATTGCCCTGTTTTTTACGCTTTCCGGTGGCATGATCGCCGTCATGATCACAGACTTCATGCAAGCCCAGTTCACCAACATCGTCTTCCTGATTGTCATGGTCGTGCTGTTTTCAAAATTCAGTTGGTCTGAGATCACCACCACGTTGGAGAACGCGCCGGTGGGTAAGAGCCTGGTCAACCCATTTGATCAAGCCAATATCAGCGACTTTAACTTTTACTTCTTTGCGATCTTTGCTTTCAAAGCCTTTTACAACTGTCTGGGTTGGCAGGGTTCGCAAGGTTATCACTGCTCAGCCAAGAGTCCGCATGAAGCGAAGATGGCCAAGGTACTTGGCGAGTGGCGAAGTGGTGTCACGTATCTGATGTTATTGCTCATGCCGATCTGTGCGTATGTCTTGATGCATGCGCCGGAGCATGCACAGGTGGCGCACACCACACAGCAGGCGTTGGATCAGATCACTGATGCACAGGTCCAGAAACAGATGACCGTACCGGTGGCACTGTCGCAAATATTCCCTGCAGGTGTGCTTGGTTTGTTCTGTGCAGCCATGATCAGTGCAGCGATCAGTACCGATGATACTTACCTGCATTCATGGGGAAGTATCTTCATTCAGGACGTGCTTCTGCCGTTCAAGAAAAAGCCGCTGACACAGAAGCAGCATTTGAAATGGTTACGCCTTTCCATCGTCGGAGTTGCGGTTTTTGCCTTCTTTTTCAGTCTTTTATTTCCGTTGCGCGATTACCTGTTCATGTTCTTCCTGCTCACCGGGACGATATATCTGGGCGGTTCGGGTTCCGTCATCATCGGCGGACTTTACTGGCGCAGAGCCACCACGCAAGGCGCCTGGGCTGCCATGACTGTCGGCTGGATCGTTGCGGTCATCGGGATCACACTTCAAGTGATCTGGCCGAAGGTGCCTGCGTTGTTGGACATCGCAGAGAAGTTCCCGCTCAATGGTGCGTGGCTTGCGCTGGTTGCCTATCTCACCAGCATGACCGTCTTTGTTGTCGTGTCACTGTTGACCTGCAAAGAGCCGTTCAATCTCGAGAGAATGCTTCACCGGGGTGAGTATGCCATCGAAGGCGAGCATGCAGGTAAACCGGCTCGCGGTTGGCGGGCGCTGGGTATCACCAGTGAGTTTACGCTGGGTGACAAGATCATTTACTACTTCAAACTCACTTGGACCGGCACGTGGTTTTTCCTCTTCGTCGGCATCACTCTCTGGGCATTGGTCTGGGGTGTTCCCGACAGTTTCTGGAACGGATGGTGGGGATTCAAAATCGCACTGGCAGGTGTCATCGGCGTGATCACCATCGTCTGGTTTCTCTGGGGCGGTATCCGGGATTTACTGGACTTGTTTAGAACCTTACGCGGACATCAAGTCAACGAACTGGATGACGGGCGTGTGATGGATTGAGAAAGATTTGAACCGCCAAGACGCCAAGTGCGCCAAGGCATGAAAGAGAAAGACATTTATTGCCGTGTTACGCAATTTGAATACCGAGAATTAAAGATCATTTAAATTTGATTTGTTCTCTCTTAACTTGGCGTTCTTGGCGTCTTGGCGGTAAAAATAAAATAGCGAAAGAAAATGAATATGCGACATTTTAAATTACCCCTGTTTTTACTGTGTTTCATCGCTTCGACTGTATTGGCTCAAACCACGCCGACCACGTTGGTGCTCGAAGCTGAAAGCTTTCAATGTCAGGCCAACTGGTGGCTTACCTACGATTCCAAAGCCTCCGGCAGGCAGATCCTCCAGGCACGCGGTGGCGAAGGTGATGCAATCACCGTCATCGACATCAAGCAGGCCGGAACCTACCAACTCTGGACTCGGGCCAAGGATTATAAAACCAATCAGCCCGGTACCCGTCGATTCCTGCTGGTCATCGATGATCAACAGGTCGACATAGAATCCGGCAAGCATGGGCAGGAAGGTTGGCAGTGGGAATGTGTCGGCAGTCGCCAATTGGATGCAGGCAAACATGTCATCGCGCTGCGCGACTCAGCCAAGTTCTACGGTCGCTGTGATGCCATCCTGTTCACCACGGACAACACGCTTGATGCCAACACGCTGAGCATGCATCAGCTTAAGCAGCATGTGATTGATCCCGTCACGGTGACGTTAAAACATGAGCAGACCACGCCTGTCCCGCAGCTTCAACCAGGCGATCAAGGCAAAGTTATCCAGACTTTAAGCAACGCCAACACGCGGATCACGTTTGTGCAGATGCATGATCAGGACAACAAACCAGTGATCATTCGCCGGACTTCGGTGAAGCTTGATAAACAGTGGATCGACCTGCCTGTCGACAGCCGACATGAAGCGGTATTCACGTTGTTCAACACCCAATCGCGCGTCGATCTTGGCAGCTTTCACCCGGCATGGCCCGGTCAATCACCTGTGGTACAGATGACCGTCAACGGCAAGACCTACACCACGCGTGGCAAAAATCAGGACCCGTTTGCAGCAGGTGTCCGCAGTGATTTTATCCCACGGCATGTCGGTACACATGACCCCATGACCGTGCAAGTCATCCATGAAAATCACAACGGGGATCAACTGCATGCCTATTGGCATCTTGATCCGCAAAGCCATGATGCACGCGTGATGTTCAAGTTCGTTGCCAAGGCCAAGGGTTTTTACAGCATTGGTTACAGTGCGTTCAACCCCTGGGAAACCAGTGAAATTCGCTTTAACCAACTCTCACCGATGGTGCAGTTTGTCCGCCGACATGAACAGCCGGTGATGACAACCAGTTCGTGTTCACCGCTCCCGATGGCGATGGTTGAGCCCTTGTCACTGGGTGATGTCTCACTGAGTTACGCATTGGTTGCAGACCCCGATCACCTGTCTACGAGTTGGCCTGTCGCGCAGGAAGCTCGGCTTGGTTTGTCGATGCTCAATCATCAAGCGGCGGTTCAGCCGACGGTGTTCGGGCCGATCATGGGGTTTAATGATTCACGGTTTGAAGCAGGCGATCACGTGACAATGTCCTGTCGCGTGCTGAGTATGGTGGGTGACTGGAAGCAGACGCAGCAGGTTGCGATGCGCGAGATTTTTGAGGTCTCAGATGATCGCCAACCGATCAATGCTTCGCTGAGTCAGGCCTATCTGAACATGGTAGACCTGATGGCATCGGACCAGGGCGGTTGGGATGACAAACTCATGGGCTTTTACAACATTGAAAGTCCGTCGACGGTGACCCATGCCTCGCCGTTGGGGATTGTCGAAGCGTCATTACTCACCGACAACGAAGCGTTTTTCAAAGACCGCGTCTTACCCACCATTGGTTACACCCTCTCGCGTCCATCGGCTCATTTTGCAGCCAGTGTCCCCAAGGACATGCATGTCTATGTCAACGAAAAGCGCATCACGTTAACCATGCCAACGCAGTTTTACGGGGCAGCCTATTGGCAGGGATTGCATGACATGCTCGGGCGTCGCAATGCGTGGCTTGAGGATTTGATTTTCGGTGATGGCATTGTGAACTATTCCAATGACTACTCCACGATTCCCACCTGGTCGGAGTTACTTGCCAACTATCGATTGAAACCTGATGCAAAGTTGCTTGAGCAGATTATCCGTGAATCAGATACGTTTCTGGAGAAGGAAGTCTACGCACGACGCACCGACATTCAGCAGATCAGACATTTCTACAATATCTCGTTTTATCCCTATTGGTGGGACTTGCAGGATCTTTTCGATCTGACGGGTCAGAAACGCTATCTGGATGCTGCGATCGAAGGTGCAAACTTCACCATGGCCGGTCAATGGGCGCATCCCCGCCCGGGCAAGCAGTCGAAGTTGATCCATCAAGGCAATCACTTTGGTAACAGCATGCCCAATTGGTGGCTCGGCGATAAACGCTTCCGACTGGGCTATCCCATCGCTGACGGCGTGGTCCGTGAACACACCGTTCCCGCATGGCAGATCAGCAGCATGGGACTTGGCTTTGAACAACCGACCACGCTTTACGCAACAGGCAAAGGGCCGGGACTTGGCATGATACTCATGTCCGCGTGGGCGCCGAACCTTTTGAGACTGTATGGCAACACGGGTAATGATCTTTACCGAAGCTATGCCCGCAACAGCATCATCGGCCGCTTTGCCAACTACCCCGGATACTACGTGCGCGGTGAAACCGATCTCTATCAGGCTGCGGATTATCCCTACAACGGACCCGATGTCACGAGCCTGTATTACCACCATGTCCCGCCGCATGCCGCTTTCACCATGGACTACCTGGTCACCCAAGCCCATGTCCGAAGCAAGGGCGCGATCCATTTCCCATGGTCGCGTCAGCAGGGCTATGTCTGGTTTACCAATCGCGTCTACGGTCAGGCTCCCGGCAGTATTTTTGCAGATGACAAGGTTTCGCTTCGACTAACTCGCAAGCCGTTTGCCATTGATTCACCGATGGTGGATTACCTGCTGGGTTACAGCGATCAGGCGACGTATCTGGTGCTAATGAATCAGTTGGATCAGCCGTTGGATTTGCCGGTGTCGGTGGCGATGGATGGGGCGCGCTTGGCGACAGGACAGGACGTTACCGTCCGTGATGAATCGGGTAATGTGGTGGGGCAGACAAAACTCAAAGCGCAGATGTCCGTAGCGATGCCTGCGCGTGGGTTGCGTGTTTTATGCGTGGGAAATAGGGGGAAACACACGCTTGCTGCTGCGACGGATTTACCGATGCTCAAACGTGGGCATGTGAAACAGGACATCGACGGACCCTGGAAGCAGGTGCACGCGTTTCGCATTCGCAGTCCGTTTGGTCATGACGGTTTGTATGTCGTTTTGATGGGGCATCCACAGGATGGGGCAACCGCCAAACTCACATTGCAACAATCCGATGGCACCAATCGGTCTTTCACCAGCAACGGTTTCCCGCATGAGTTTGTGATTTACCCGATTGCCATGGACACTGATTTGAAACTCCAGCTTCATCTCACCGATGCCAAGGGGCAGACGATTGAGCCTGAACATATGACGCTCTACGGAGCAGACGGCATGCCGTGAGTTGATGCCATCCATCCCGTTAAGAATGCGTCGCAACTTTTCACAACCGCCATCATGGATTACGCTTTGTGCTTGTGAATATACTTGTACAAGGTAGCGGTGATGGCAAGCGAGCAAACATGCGACACGTCTATGGATCAACGTCAATGGATTGACTTGAATCATGATTGGCAGTTCCACATGGGCGATGTGGGTGACGCCGCATCGGCATTGGAGTATGACAACCTCAAGCCGTGGTTACTGCCATCCGCCAATGGTCTCAAACGTGAACCATCGCAGCGTCCGATGGGTGATGCGCCGGGTGAATCACTTGCTTGTGTGCAGCCGAACTTTGATGACACCGCATGGCGGACACTTGATTTGCCGCATGATTGGGGCGTTGAGCGTCCGTTTGATATTGACTTGCCCAGTGATGCGGGCAAGCTTCATTGGCCGGGAGTCGCCTGGTATCGCAAATCTTTTGAACCCGGAAAAGAGGCTGCTGATCACTGTCTATATCTGCAGGTCGATGGCGCGATGTCCTATGCAACGGTGTGGTGTAACGGCAAGTTCGTCGGGGGTTGGCCCTACGGTTACAACGCATGGCATCTGAACCTGACCGATTATGTCATCGCTGGCCAAACCAACACGCTGGCGATCCGCCTGAACAATCCGCCGGACTCCTCGCGCTGGTATCCCGGCGGTGGGATTTATCGATATGTGCGTTTACTCAAAGTTGCCAGGACGCACATCCTGCCCTGGGGGACCTTCATCACCACGCCGCAAATCGCTGCCGACAACGCAACGATTAACATTCAGACATCCATCGCAGGCGGTGATCATCATGTGAACCAATTGCTGTTGACCACGCAAATTTTCAACACAAATGATCAGGATCAGCCCATGGGGGTCGCTTTGGCAACGCAGGTTTCCGATCAGTGGTCAACCAATGCATTTGATCAGACCGCCAACACGATGTTACTCACGTTACCCGACCCCAAACGTTGGGATGTGACCGATCCGCATCGTTATGTCGCGGTGTCCACGTTGATGCTTGATGGCAAAGCAGTCGACCAAACCATCACGCCGTTTGGTGTCCGTGAGATTGCCTTTGCCGCGGATGACGGTTTTCATCTCAATGGAAAACGCGTGCAAATCAAGGGTGTGTGTCAGCATCATGATCTTGGTGCATTAGGGGCAGCCTTCAATGTCCGAGCCTGTGAACGTCAACTGCAAATGCTCATGGACATGGGTGTCAATGCCATCCGTTGCGCGCACAATCCACCTGCAAGGCAGATGCTTGATCTGTGTGATCGGATGGGGCTATTGGTCATTGATGAGTGTACGGACACATGGTTACTCCCCAAGAAACCCAACGGCTATGGTCGTTTGTTCGAAGATTGGGCCGAAGCGGACATGCGTGCGATGATCCGTCGTGATCGCAATCACCCGTGCATTATTCTCTGGAGTACCGGCAACGAAGTCATCGAGCAAGGCAAACCCGAGTACCACCATTTAAGTGACAAACTCAGCGCGATTGTCCGCGATGAAGATGCTACGCGCCTGCCCACCGTTGGCTGTAATGTCCCCGAAGCGGACAGCAATGGTTTTCAGAAGACCGTTGATGTCTTTGGTTACAACTACAAACCGCACAAGTATGCACCGTTTCATGCGGACAATCCGGCCACGCCGGTGATTGGCAGTGAGACCGCATCGACTGTCAGTTCGCGTGGCGAGTATGCCTTTCCCGTCAGCGATGAGAAGGACAAAGGCATGATCGGTTTTCATGTCAGTTCCTATGATCTCTACGCGCCTGCTTGGGCCTACCCGCCGGATCGCGAGTTTGAAGCACTGGAGAAAAACCGCCATGTTGCAGGCGAATTTGTCTGGACCGGTTTTGATTACATCGGCGAACCCACGCCGTTTAACAATGACCTGTCCGTGTTGATCAACTTTCACACCGAGGCCGAACGTGAAGCAGCCCAGGGGCAGCTTGATAAACTCGGCCATGTGAAAGTCCCTTCACGCAGTTCCTACTTCGGCATCATTGATCTTGCTGGTTTCAAGAAAGATCGCTTTTATCTCTATCAATCTCATTGGCGCCCGGAACTCCCGATGGCACACATCCTGCCACACTGGAATTGGCCTGATAGAGTTGGGCAGGTCACACCCGTGCATGTGTACACATCCGGTGACGAAGCAGAGTTATTCCTCAACGGCAAGTCCCTTGGCAGAAAGCAACGCTCAATCTATCAGTATCGCTTTCGCTGGGATGACGTGGTCTATGAACCGGGAACGCTCGAAGTCTTCACCTACAAATCTGGAAAGCCCTGGGCCAAGGCAACATGCCCAACCACCGGCCCGGTTGTAGGAATCAAATTGCAGGCTGACCGACAAGTCATCACAGCCGATGGCGAAGACCTGTCGTTTGTCATCGCAAGCCTTGTCGATGAGCAGGGCGATGTCGTCCCCACTGCCAACCATCAGATCACCTTTGAAGTTCGCGGCGCAGGCAAACTCCGTGCAACGGATAATGGCGACCCCACCGATCTCTCCGGCTTGACCTTGCCAACGCGAAAGGCGTTTCACGGCTTGGCCTTGCGATTGTGCAGCGCCT
>MDSW01086134.1_pt1 | contig 10211 bp, 7 predicted proteins | sample 811171 | NCBI WGS metagenome assembly MDSW01 (sample SAMN05326641, study PRJNA326480) | marine metagenome | isolation source: seawater | place: Atlantic Ocean: North West | collected 2012 | reverse complement strand
GTAAACTCTATGTGGTGCAATACCATGTATATCAAGATTTAAGAGCTGCTCGTTTTTTCTTGAGGGGTAGGTAGCTTGAGGTAGTAGGTAACTATTGCCCTAGATAAATGATGGCACTCCTAGGAGAACAGAATCCGGCTTATGTGTAATTACTAATATAAAGTCGACACTTAGGTGTCGGCTTTTTTTTATCTTTGTTTTATGCGAATTAGATTTTTTGTTTTATTTTTTTTTACTGTATTTTTTTTAAGTGCTCAAGATACATTAATGCCTGTGGTACTTCTGGATGATGTAGTCATATCAGAAGAAAACAATGGATTCTCTGTTGAAGATTTTATTTCTTATGTGAAGCGAGATACTACTTTTTATATGGGATTCAAACATTTACGTTTTTATTCTCATAATTATAGTAGTGAGTTACAGATTTTTAATAGAAAAGGAAAGATTATAGGTGTTCTTAATAAACAAGGTTTATATTATTCTGATGGTAATAAGGCTTGGATAGAGCATGATTCTATCTATTTTGATGGAAAAATATTTAAAAGAGATGGGGATTATAGGTATTATACTCCAGAAGCTTTTGATGAAGTATTCTTTCCTAAGGATACTATTGCTGTTAGTTTAAAAATTACTAATGAAAAGAATAAAGATGATAGTCAGAATATGAGAGATGCAAAAACAATAGGTTTTTCTATTGGAACTGATGGTGTTGAGCAATCAAAGGGAGGAATATCAAAGAGATTAGCAATATTTGATGTTGAAATGCAGAAATATTATGACTATACTATAGGGGAAGCGATATATAAGGGGAAGTCTTGCTATACATTTAGTATAAAAGTAAAAGAGGGTATTAGCAATAAGGATAAAAAAAAGACTATTATCCGCAAGATTGTTTCTTATTTTGATAAAGATAATTTTAATGTTATCTATCGAGAATATAAATTTATTTATAGTAATATATTTATACAGTTAGATATGGATATAATAGTTTATATGGATTATATAAATGGGAAACATGTCCCAGTAGAGATATATTATGAAGGTTTCTGGGATGTTATGTTTTTTAAACCAGAGAGGGCGAAGTTTCGTTTAAGAAATACCAATTATTTAGTAGATTAATTCTTTTTTAATTAATATAGAAAAAAGAATAGATATTTTTCTAATGTAATAGAAAAACCTATTATATTTGCGCACCAGAATAACAAAGAAACAAAGTCATGCCAAAAAGAACCTTTCAACCATCTAATAGAAAACGAAAGAATAAACACGGTTTTATGGATCGTATGTCAACTTCAGATGGCAAAAAAGTATTAGCAAGAAGAAGGGCTAAGGGCAGGTCTCGTTTAACGGTTTCTGATGAAATTGGACACAAATAAAATGTATAATTGAAATAAATAGGGGTGTTGCTTAAGCGACACCCTTTTTTTTTATTTTTTTGATGATAATTTGTTAATATTTATTGCTGATGGTAGAGAAGGATAGAAAGTAAAATATTGTAAATTCGCAGATATTTTTAAAAAGAAATAATGCCAAAAAATAATTCATTACAATCAATTTTAATTATAGGAAGTGGTCCCATTGTAATTGGGCAGGCTTGTGAGTTTGATTATTCAGGGTCTCAAGCAGCTAGATCTTTGCGTGAAGAAGGTATAGAGGTTTCTTTGATTAATTCTAATCCTGCTACCATTATGACAGATGAGGTAGTTGCTGATCATATCTATTTAAAACCCTTGACGCCTGCCTCTATTGTTGAGATACTTGAAGAGAGACATATTGATGCTGTACTTCCAACAATGGGAGGTCAGACAGCATTGAATCTTTGTATTGAGGTTGATGAAAAAGGTATCTGGGAAAAATTTGGTGTTGATATTATCGGTGTAGATATTGCAGCAATTCATATCACTGAAGATAGAGAACAGTTCCGTAATTTAATGGGTAAAATTAATATCCCTGTAGCTCCCGCTCGTATTGCAACTTCATTTCTAGAAGGAAAAGAGATAGCACAGGAATTAGGCTTTCCTCTAGTAATTCGTCCGTCATTTACTCTTGGTGGTAGTGGAGCTTCATTTGTGCATACTAAAGATGAGTTTGAAGATTTGCTCTCAAAAGGGTTGCATGCTTCTCCTATCCATGAGGTCTTAATTGATAAAGCAGTTTTAGGTTGGAAAGAGTATGAATTAGAGCTTTTGCGTGATGATAATGATAATGTAATTATTATTTGTAATATTGAGAATCTTGACCCTATGGGGATACATACAGGAGATTCTATTACCATAGCTCCTTCAATGACACTTTCTGATGTTACATATCAGAAGATGCGTGATATGGCAATTAAGATGATGCGTTCAATTGGAGACTTTGCAGGTGGTTGCAATGTCCAATTTGCTGTTAATCCTGATAAAACTGAGGATATTATAGCTATTGAGATTAACCCTAGGGTGTCACGTTCTTCTGCACTAGCTTCCAAAGCAACTGGCTATCCTATTGCAAAGATTGCAAGTAAATTAGCTATTGGCTATACATTGGATGAGTTAAATAATCAGATTACCAAGACAACTTCGGCATGTTTTGAGCCTACATTAGATTATGTTGTTGTTAAGATTCCTAGATGGAACTTTGATAAGTTTAAAGGTTCGGATATTGAACTAGGATTACAGATGAAATCAGTTGGAGAGGTTATGAGTATAGGAAGGTCTTTTCAAGAGGCTCTCCAAAAAGCATGTCAATCTTTAGAGATTGGTCGTAATGGTCTAGGTGCAGATGGTAAAGGAGAGATGGATCAAGATAAGATTCTATTTGAATTGAAACATGCAAGCAGTGATAGAATATTTAGAGTCTATGATGCTATGCGGATTGGTATTCCTACAAAAAAGATACATGATATTACTAGGATTGATTCTTGGTTTTTACATCAAATTGAGGAATTAGTTGTTCTAGAAAGAGAGATTGAAAAATACACTATAGAAGATATTCCTGTTGATTTGTTATTAGAAGCAAAGATGAAGGGGTATGCTGATAGGCAGCTTGCCCATCTTCTTAACTGTTTAGAGAGTGTGGTTTATGATAAAAGAAATAAAGAGAATATTAAACGTGTATATAAATTAGTTGATACTTGTGCAGCAGAATTTAAAGCCGAGACACCGTATTATTATTCAACATTTGAATTGCCAAAAGAGGGAAATGGGGATAAATTTTCTGAAAATGAGAGTGAAGTTACTGATAAGAAAAAGATAATAGTACTAGGTTCAGGGCCTAATAGAATTGGACAGGGGATTGAATTTGATTATTCATGTGTACATGGGGTTTTGGCTGCAAAAGAAGCAGGTTATGAAACAATCATGATTAATTGTAATCCTGAAACTGTTTCTACTGATTTTGATACAGCAGATAAACTTTATTTTGAGCCTGTCTTCTGGGAGCATATATATGATATTATTAAATATGAAAAACCTTACGGAGTTATTGTGCAATTAGGCGGTCAAACAGCTCTTAAATTAGCAGAGAAGTTAGAACGTTATGGTATTAAAATTATGGGAACATCTTATAGAGCGTTAGATGTTGCAGAAGATAGAGGAAGATTTTCAGAATTACTTAAGAAAAATGATATTCCATATCCAGATTTTGCAGTTGCTGAGACGGCAGAGGAAGCTGTTAATATATCCAAAAATCTAAGATTTCCTATACTAGTTAGGCCATCCTATGTTTTAGGTGGTCAAGGGATGAAGATTGTTATTAATGAAGAAGAATTAGAACATCATATTGTTAACTTACTTAAAGACATGCCTGGTAATCATGTGTTATTAGATCATTATTTGGATAAGGCAATTGAAGCAGAAGCGGATGCTATTTGTGATGGAGAAGATGTCTATATTATTGGCATGATGGAACATATTGAACCATGTGGTATTCATTCAGGAGATTCCTATGCAGTATTGCCGACATTTGATTTAAGTGACAATGTGCGTCAACAAATGATTGATATTACTAATAAAGTTGCTATTGCTTTAGACACTGTAGGCCTAATCAATATTCAATTTGCTATTAAAGATGAGATTGTTTACGTTATCGAAGCTAATCCTAGGGCTTCAAGAACCGTCCCCTTTATTGCAAAAGCATACAAAGAACCTTATGTTAATTATGCGTCTAAAGTAATGATTGGTGATAAGAAATTATCTGATTTTAATTTTAAACCTAGAAAAAAAGGATATGCAATAAAGGTCCCTGTCTTTTCGTTTAACAAATTCCCTAATGTAAATAAAGAGCTAGGACCAGAAATGAAATCAACAGGTGAAGCTATATATTTTATTGATGATTTAAATGATGATTATTTTACGAAAGTATATTCTGAGAGAAATTTATATCTAAGCAGATAGTTTGAGAGTATTAGCAATTATATTATTAACGTATTTTTTAATTAAATATTTGTTTAGAATATTTGCTCCTTTTTTAATAAAACGGTTTGCAGATAGGATACGCGATAGATTTAATCAACAATTTGACCAACAGTATCATGATTATTATCAGAATAATAAAGAAGGAGACATTACTATAGAAAAGAACCCATCAAGTAATAAAAAGGGGAAAAAGGAGGTAGGAGAATTTGTTGACTTTGAAGAGGTTAATGAATAAAAAGGAAATTATGGATTTAATAAATAAAATAAAGCCGCATTTTATAGTATTACTATTATTTTCTGCTATTTCTTTTACATATTTTACTCCTATTTTGGAGGGAAAGATGCTTGATATGCCTGATATACAACATTATATTGGGATGAGTAAGGAAGTTGTTGATTTTCGTGAAGCAACTGGTGAAGAGGCTCTTTGGACAAATTCCATGTTTTCTGGTATGCCTGCATACCAGATTTCTGCGAAATATAGTAATAACTTAATTAGATATGTAGTTAAAGTTATTTCATTAGGAATGCCAAGACCTATCAGTTTATTATTTCTTTATTTGTTAGGTTTTTATCTATTGCTTTTATCATTAGGTGTTGACTATCGTATTTCAGCTATAGGAGCAATAGCTTTTTCTTTTTCATCCTATTTATTTATTATAATACAAGCAGGGCATATGACAAAAGCACATGCCATAGCTTATATGCCAATGGTTGTTGCAGCTGTACTATATACTTATAGAGGGAAAATACTATTAGGAGGATTGTTGACTGCTCTTGCTGTATCATTACAGCTTTATGCTAATCATTTGCAGATTACTTATTATTTAGTTTTAATTTTACTTTTAATTGGTTTAGTACAGTTTATTAAAGATTTAAGGTCAAATACCATAATTGAATTTACTAAGAGGACAGGGGTCTTATTTTTAGCTGCCTTATTAGCTTCTGGGACTTCCTTTACAAGGTTAGCTACAACTATGGAGTATGGCAAGGATAGTACAAGAGGGAAATCAGAGTTAACCACTAATTTGGATAATAAAACAACTGGATTAGATAAAGATTATGCCACTGCTTGGAGTTATGGGATTGCTGAAACTTTTACTTTGCTTATTCCTAACTTTTATGGAGGAGCATCACAGGGAAAGTTGACTACTGACTCTGAAACATATAAAGAATTAAGGAAAAGGACCTCAAATGCAAAACAACTTATAAAGCAATTACCTCTTTATTGGGGAGATCAGCCTTTTACTTCTGGACCCACTTATGCGGGTTCGATTGTAATTTTCTTATTTGTACTTGGCTTGTTATTTGTAAAATCAGAGATGAGGATTTGGTTGGTTATGGCTACAATTATGTCAATTATGCTTGCTTGGGGGAAGAATTTTATGGGATTAACAGAGTTTTTTCTAGATCATTTTCCAGGCTATAATAAATTCAGAGCTGTATCAATGATTTTGGTTGTCGCAGAATTTACTCTCCCTCTCTTAGGCTTTATAGCTTTAAATAGGTTTCTTGATAGCAATCAGGATAATATAAATCACTCTACTATTACAAAGGATAGAGCATTAAAATTAGCTTTTTATATTGTTGGAGGTATAACTTTGATTTTTGCATTAACACCATCATTATTTTTTGATTTTATTGGAGGGCAAGATGCTAATTTACAGAAAAATGGATGGCCAGTTGAAGCTTTACAATCTGATAGGGCAGGACTTTTACAGGCTGATGCTTGGAGGTCGTTTATATTTATTACTCTAACTTTTGGTGTTCTTTTGATGTATCTTAGAAGTAAAATAGAATCAAAATATGTTATTTTGGTTGTTGGTATATTGGTTATATCCGACATGTGGACAGTAAACAAAAGATATCTGAATGATGATAATTTTGAGAGAAAGAGAAAGGTGGAGGTTCCCTATCAAGCAACTAGTGCTGATAAACAAATATTAAGAGATAGGGATCCTAATTTTAGAGTTTTTAATCAGAGTGTAAGTACTTTTAATGATGCAAGTACATCATATTTTCATAAATCAATAGGAGGTTATCATGGTGCAAAATTAAAGCGTTATCAAGAATTAATTGAAAATCATATCTCAAAAGGAAATATGTCTGTACTTAATATGCTTAATGCCAAGTATTTTATTTCCCCAAAAGGTAAAGTTCAGCAAAATTATGAAGCACTTGGAAATGTTTGGTTTGTAAATAATATATCTATTGTAGAAAACGCAGATGCTGAACTACTTTCTTTAGGAGACTTTCTTCCATCAAAAACAGCTATTGTAGATCGTAGATTTCGTGATCAGGTATTTGGAAAAAATAATAATATAGATACATCAGTTTCTTTATTCGAAGATATATCAGATTATTCTGATTCAGAGATATCATTAATAGAATATAAGCCAAATTATCTTAGCTATCGTTCTATTTCAGATTATCCTGGGATAGCAATTTTTTCTGAAGTGTATTATAATAAAGGATGGAATGCATACATTGATGGGGAATTAAAGCCTCATTTTAGAGCTAATTATATACTTAGAGGTATGCGGATACCACAAGGAGAACATCTAATAGAGTTTAGATTTGAGCCAGCCGTTTATAAAAATGGAGAACAGATTTCTTTAGTTTGTTCCTCAATTTTATTATTGCTTTTAGGGCTTGTTTTCTTTAAGGAATTAAGAGCCTAATGAAGAAGGTCTTAATTATTTCTTATTACTGGCCTCCATTTGGGGGGTCAGGTGTTCAGAGATGGTTAAAATTTGTAAAGTACCTTCCTGAGAATAGATGGCTTCCTTTTGTTTATACTCCTGAGAATCCTTTCTTTGGAGTAGATGATGCTACTCTCTTGAAAGATATACCTAATGAGGTTGAAATATGGAAGACTCCTATTTGGGAACCATATGCATTAAAAGAGAAATTATTTGGTAAAGGAGAGAAGAATCAGAGTGCAGGTGTGATTGCTAATAAGATTTCTTTTAAAAATAGATTGTTAAATTGGGTTAGAGGGAATATGTTTATTCCAGACCCTAAGGTCTACTGGGTTAGGCCATCAATAGATTTCCTGTTTAATAAGATAAAGGAAGAGGGAATTGAATATATTATTACAACTGGACCACCTCATTCTATGCATCTAATAGGATTAGGATTGAAACGAATAATGCCAGATTTAAAGTGGATAGTAGATTTCCGAGATCCATGGAGTGAATTAGATCTGTTAGATGAATTTTCTCTAACATATATATCTAGGAGGAAGCATCAGAAAATGGAGCGAGAGGTATTGGAAAATTCTGATATAGCTTTGACTGTAAGTGAGTCTTGGGCAAATGATTTGAAAAGATTGGGAGCCAAAAATGTTGAACTTATAACTAATGGTTATGATATTGATGATTTCCAGATTAACTCCATAAAAGGTGATAAATTTATTATTGGACATTATGGTCTGTTGAATCATTTAAGAAATCCTAGGCAGTTATGGAAAGCATTAGACTGTTTATGTAAGGAAAATAGTGATTTTAATGAAAAACTAGAGATTCATTTGTCGGGTAATATTGATGTGCATGTATTGGAAGAAATTAAATCTTATCCTTTATTATTATCAAAAGTAAAACAGCTAGGTTATATTCCTCATAATCAGATTATAGAGAGATATCATCAGGCATCTGTCTTATTACTATTATTATTTAATTCAAAAAGCGGATTAGGTAATTATCCTGCGAAGATTTTTGAATATTTCGCAGTTAAGAAACCAATTTTAGCATTTGGACCAAAAAATAGTGATGTTGAGAGATTAATGCAATCGACAGATTCTGGGATATACTATTCTTATAATGATAAAGAGATAAGAGATGGTATTTTGACTCTTTTCGAAAAGAAACATAATTTTAAATTTGAGAATACTGAGAGGTTTTCTCGTAAAAGATTAACTGAAGAATTGACTGCATTATTAAATAATATCTGATGGGAGTTATAAAAGATCAAAGCATTAAGAATACTACTATCTTTTATATTGGAATGGCTATTGGCGCTATTAATACTGTGCTGGTTTATCCAAATGTATTTAATAATCAGCCAGAACACTGGGGCCTTATACAGATTTTAGTTGCATATGCTTTTATTGCTTCTACTTTTTCTCAGCTTGGAGTTCCTAGGACATATATGAGATTCTTTCCACGAGTAGAAGCTAAGCAACAATTCTTGTTTTTTGGAATCATATTGAGTATATCAGGATTTATTCTTGCTCTTTTAGCATATTACTTATTTAAGGACCAATTGTTTTTATTTCTTAATGCATCTGAACTACTTATAAATAACTTTTATTATGTTATTATTCTTGTTTTTTGCATTAGTTTTTTTGAGTTATTTGGTAGTGTTTCTAGATCTTATCTTAATGCGGTAGTTCCTGTTTTTTTAGATGAGATATTTTTGAAATTCTACAGTTTAGTGGTGCTGTTAATTCATGGTTTTAAGTGGATTTCATTTTCTTCATTTTTAAAGTTTTTTGTGCTTGGTTATATTATAAAGATGTTGGTGTTAATTATATTGCAATATAGGCACAATCGTGTTGCAGTTGATTTTACATTTAAGGATTTAAAACTGAAAGAGTTGTTTGATTTTGGATTCTATGTAATAGTTGGTGGTGCTTCAGCTATGCTTATATCTAAGGTAGATATGATAATGATAAGTAAATATTTGGGCCTAGAACATGTAGCTTATTATACTATCGCATTTTATATTGGTAATGCAATAAAGATTCCAGCAAGATCATTAATTTCTATTAGTGTTCCTTTAATAGCTGAATCCTGGGAGAGAAGAGATATGCAGAAGTTACAAGTTTTATATACCAAGTCTGCTATCAATCTGCTTGTGGTGGGAGGATGTTTCTTTCTACTAGTATGGCTGAATATTGATGATGTTTTCTTATTGCTTCCTGAGAAGTTCTCGCATGGGAAATATGTTGTTCTATTTATTGCATTAGGTCAGCTGTTTAATATATCCTCAGGACTTAATGGGTCAATTATTATTAATTCAAAATATTACCGTTGGGACTTAGTATTTAATTTATTTCTATTAGGCTTCACTATCATAACAAATATTTTATTTATTCCCTTGAGTAGTCCTCTTGCTGCTTATGGTATTGTTGGAATAAATGGAGCAGCCTTTGCTACTGCTCTCTCTATATTATTATTTAATATTTCTAAGATGTTGTTTTTATACACTAAACTTAATATGCATCCATTTTCTATTAAAACATTATATACATTATTTACTCTTGTTTTTGTTTATGTTTGCGTACAATGGATTTCTTTTTTTGTTATTAGTGAATCTCAGATTTATGCTTTTATCAATATATGTCTTAGATCGACAGTAATTATTTTTCTATTTGCGCTTTTAATGAGATGGCTAAATCTATCTGATGATATTAATAAGCTCTTGAATAATCTAAGGTCAAAGTTTCTTAGATAATGGTTAAGGTTAGCGTTATATTAACAACATATAATTCTGAATCTCAAATTCAGCAGGTTATAGATTCTATTTTAGGACAGGACGGTAGAGAAGAAATATTTAAACTTGAATTATTGGTTGTGGATGATTGCTCCACAGATAATACTCAGGATATATTATCTGCTAACAACATCAAATTTCTAACTACTTCCAAGAATACTGGAGGACCAAATCATGGTAGAAATATTGCTCTCTCAAAATGTACAGGGGATTATATTTGTATCTCGGATCATGATGATATTTGGTTCCCTCATAAAATTTCTAAATTATTATCAGTGGTTGATTTAGCTCCTATTGTTACTTCAGGATATAATTTGTTAG
>MDSW01209338.1_pt1 | contig 10212 bp, 11 predicted proteins | sample 811171 | NCBI WGS metagenome assembly MDSW01 (sample SAMN05326641, study PRJNA326480) | marine metagenome | isolation source: seawater | place: Atlantic Ocean: North West | collected 2012 | reverse complement strand
GACGGGCGATCGCTGCTTGATTCAGGCCGTATTGCGACAGCGTGCAGACGGCGAGGCGCTCTCGCGCGCTAAGATGGGTATGAGGCATCGCAGGGCCCGTTTTGTTGATGGTCTCGACAACCTCAACTTAACGAAATGCCTTGCGGTGTCTCACCTTTTCAGCTCTGTTGCGTTTGCGAGTTGAATCCACCCTGTCTGGTACAAGCTGAAAATCATGCTTAGAAGAACTGGCTCCTCAATCGGATCGCATAGTTCCCAACTACGGCAATGCGGTGAACCAACTCGAGCTGCCGACCCGCACGCGTTTGAACCATCGAGAGATTGCCGCCTAAGCCTGGACTGGTTTTTCAACGCGTGCCGGCAACCGGCAACTGCGGCGTCATTCAACCGCTCATGAGACGACGAGATGAGCGGCTAAACCGAGCAGGATCACGCCCGTCAGGCGCTCGATCCAAGGCTTGAGCCGCCAGATTCTGTCCAGTAGAGCGGGCGTCGATAGCCATACGGCGACCCCGGAAAACCAGGCCAGATGGGCCAGCGATATGATCAGCCCGCAGATGAGCTGTATTCCGAGAGGCGTTGAGGGCTTGATGATCTGAGTAAAGATGCTCAGAAAAAACAGCGTCGTCTTCGGGTTCAACGCGTTGCAGAGAAAGCCTGAACCGAACGCAGAGCGGTCGCTTACCACGCGATCGATGCCGCTTGATCCGTCAGGCGGCGAAGCAGACGCGAGCAAGCTCTTGATGCCGAGATAGATCAGATAAGCCGCACCCAACCATCGTATTGCGTTATAGAGCGCGGGGAGCTGTGTGACCAGAACCGCCACGCCCGTGATGCAATAGGCGACGTGAATCCATACCGCGAGCGCGATACCGATGCTGGCCCATACGCCGGCACGCCGGGAATGGACGATAGCGTTTTGGCTGACGAGCGCGAAATCCTGCCCGGGACTGATCGCCATTCCGATCGCGATCGCGGTGATGGTGCTCAGCAGTGGCAAGTAAGTGAATTCGATCATGGCGACAAGGGTGACCCTCGCGCGGCGAGAGCCACCAACCTCCGCTAGAACTGCTTGCGAAACGTCGCGACCAACACATCGCGAACGGCGGGCTGGCCACGATCAGCGGCGCTAATCGGCGAGACCCCGTGAAAGACCTGCTCGTCGTTCACGATCGCCAGATCCAGCGGCTTGTCCAGCGTGAAGGTGCTGAGCGGACTCTTTTCCAGGTCATAGATCGTCGATTCACCGCTGGCCATGTTGCGGTGCTGGACCATGGCCATGATGACGAAATTCACTCCGTCCCGATGGATGCCTTCAGGCGTTGGCTTACCCACGAAGCCGCCCTCTGACTCGATGCGGAACTGGTGCAGTTCGATGTGCCACGGGTAATACGGCGCGAGACGACCGAACACACGGCATCCCAGACCCACAATGCTGCCAAGGGTCTCACCGTCGAGCACCGAGTCCTCGATCGGCTCGTAATGACGGGCGATACCGCCGTTGAGGTTGTTGAAGTCGCGGCCCTGGTAGTGCGGCTGGTGGGCTTTCTTGAACCATTCATCGCTTTCGGCGTGCGCAGCCAGTGTGGCGTGACGTCTGCGACGGTAGGTTCCGCCGTCGGCCATATGGCCATCGCGCGGCATATCCTCCCAGCTCGCGGCGAATGCGTCCCAATCGGATAACGCACCGCCAGCGGGCCCGGTTAGCAGATCTGCTGCGGCTGGGCCGTCGATGAATACATAGTTCTGTTTCGCGAGAGTGCGACACACGTCATCGATATCGACATGGTCAGAGGCCCGGCTGGCTAGGCGGCGCGATGTGGATTCTTGCAAAGTCGACACGGCTGCTCTCCTTACTCGGGTGATTTCATGGATTCGCCTTGCAAGAGAACGATTGAGGAATAGACGGCAACTGTGAAACGATTCATTTTCACAGCCAATATCGACTCGTTCTCAATCGGACCGGGCCAGCCATGATCCGATCTCTCGACGCACTTCGTGTGTTTGTCGCCGTGGCGCGGGCACATTCCATGACCACCGCGGCCACCCAGCTGTTCGTGACGCCAGGGGCGGTCAGCAAGCGAATTCGAGATCTCGAAAGAGAGCTCGGCACGCGGCTGTTTGAGCGAGAGCATCATTCGGTTCGACTGACAACTCGGGGCCGCGAGCTCTTCCGGGTCAGCCAGGATCTGTTCGACACCCTGGCCGACACCCTGACGTCATTCGACGGCCCGGCCGACTTCGAGCAACCGCTCGTCGTGTCGTGCGAGCCGACGATCGCGATTCAGTGGCTCATACCGCACCTGTCGGCGTTCTATCGCGCCCATCCGGAAATAACACTGCACTTGTTCGCCGCCGGCGGGCCGGTCGACTTCCACGGATCGGCGATCGATATCGCTCTGCGGCGAGATGACTTCGACTGGGGCCCGGCCGTCTACAGCCACCGCGTCGGCGAAGAAATCACCGGCATCGTCGGCTCGCCGGAACTCGCGTCGCAAACCCCGCCTGTGACGATCCTGCACACCAGCTCGCGACCCTCTGCGTGGGATGCCTGGTACCAGCGTCTGGAGCAGTGGCGTGCCGTCGACCTTGAGCTGACGTTCGAGCACTTCTACCTCAGCCTGCAGGCCGCGCGTTCCGGCCTGGGTTTTGCCATCGGGTCGGTCTACATGATCGAGCAGCAGATTGATGCCGGTGAATTGCACGCCCCGCTTGGCTTCAAGGCGGACGGCTCGGCTTACTGGCTGCTTTCGCCCTCACCAATCGACGATGATCCACGGAAATGCGCGCTCGTCGCTTGGCTGAAGCAGGCAATGAACGAGACGGCCTGGCATTGTGCAGCAACGCCGGCTTAAAGCCGCGACACCGCAGCGCGCCAGCCAGTGACATATCGTGAGGCGGATGTCGGGGTTTGCGGCTCGCCTAGATCCCCAGCCCGCGAAAATCCGGCTTGATGGACTGCGTCGGTTCAACCTCGGTTGGTCTGCATCACGATCGAGACCGCGTGTGCCTTGTTCGACGCATGCAGCTTTTCGATAGCGTTCTTCACATGAAACTCCACGGTCCGACGGGATATACCGAGTAGCTTCGCTACTTCGCCGCCATTCTTCCCATCGGCCGTCCAGCGGAGGACTTCTTTTTCTCGCTGGCTGAGTTTGTGAGCCCTGGTTTGCGTGACTAGGTCCGATTGTTCAACCTGCTGTACAGCGCGATTTGCCAGCCACATGGCCGTCATGCTCACGGACTGCTGCTCGGCCGCGCAGACGCCTTCGCACTCACGGGCGAGAGAAAGTACGGCGACACCGTACCGACACCACATCGTTTGCGACAGACCGAATTTCAGGCCCGCATCCTGCGCATCGCGCCAGAGCGGCTTCGCCACGCCGAAATACTCCTCTGACCAGACTCGGATCCGGTTCGTCCGCGGAAGTGACCTGAGAACAGGGTCAACGCGATAGTACTGCCGATCCTGATAGTGCGACATCCATCCGCTAGGATAAGAGTCGAGCACGACGGGTCGACCGTAGTTGGAATTCGGCGACTGCCAGAAGAACGAAAAGAAATCAAAGCCGATGGTTTTCGCAGACCGCTCCAAGAGACCGGCGACGGTCTGTTGAGACCTGGAATCAGACATCAACTCCGAAGTAGGCGTATTCACACGACAATCCTCGAGTTTAATCGCAACTTCCGACAGCTCCTGATAGGCCAGCGTATAGGCCCTCTCGCGCAAGACTACCGTTCAAGATGACCTGTTGTTTTTACGAGTTCACGACGATGACAGCACCGGATAACAATTTCCAGACACATGAATTGATCTGGTCATGGCGGTCTGCATCTCTCTTTTATCAAGACCTGAAATCACGGACGCGCTTTGGCGCGAGATTGGCCGCATGCGGTACCAGACCTTCGTGCGGGATCTTGGATGGTCGCTACCGGCGAATCACGCCGAGGCGATCGAATTCGACGATTTCGATGACCACGGCTATACCCGTCATTTGGTATCCGGTGGATTCAACTCGCAAACGCAACAGAGCTGAGTATCTGGGGACAGTATACTGATCTGCGGTAATTTAGTATCTGGGGACAGTATACTGATCTGCGGTAATTGGATTTGGGATCCGGGGACAGGATAATAGGGGACAGACTGAGCTGGTCCGGCTGTCACGGACGGATGAATTAAGCGTCAGATCCAGACGCTTCCTCGACTTCCAGCGGTGTTCGATAGCCCAACGTTTGATGCAGCCGTTGGCGGTTATAGAACACCTCGATGTATTCGAAGATCGCAGCCCGAGCAGCTCGTCTCGACTCGAACGGTTTGCGATCCATCAGTTCGAATTTGAGCGTCGCAAAGAAACTTTCGGCCACCGCGTTATCCCAGCAGTCGCCGCGCCGGGACATGCTCGAGATCATGCCGTGATCTCGTAGACGCTTCTGATAAGACGCCGCGATATAGGTCTGGCCCTGGTCGGTGTGATGGATCAGACCGGTTTTGGGCTGTCGTTGCTCGATCGCCATGTCTAACGCGTTGGCCACGAGCGCCGTGTTATTCCGAGAGCTCATCGCCCAGCCAACGACAGCGCGGGCATACAAATCAATCTGTACGGCGAGATAGAGCCAGCCTTCGCGCGTCGGGATGAAAGTGACGTCGCCGACCCAGACGCGATCTGGTGCGCCGGTTTGAAAACGTCGGCCGAGGCGATTCGGTGCCCGATCGACGGTATGTCGTGCGCGCGTTGCCGTAACAAAGCGGCGCCGCCGCTTCGCCCAGATCCCATGCTCGCGTCGCAGGCGCGCCACCCGATGCTTGCCGCAGCTCGTTCCCTCGCGTTTGAGCGCGGCCCAGCTTTTGCGGTAGCCATACGCTTGTCGCGACGCCCGCTGTATCGCGCTGATGCGAGTGATCAGCGTCTCGTCGTGCTGCGCTCGTTGCGATCGCTTGCGACACTGCCAATCGTAGAAGCCAGATCGGCTCACACCGAGCACGCGACAGAGCGTAGTCACTCGATGCGCGCTTTGTGCAGAGCGGATGAACGCGTACTTCACGGCAGCTCGCGCGCGAAGTACGCCGCCGCTTTTTTTAAGATCGCGTTCTCCTCTTTGAGCTGTGCGACCTCGCGGCGTAAGGACTCAATCTCTGATTGCTCACTGGCCGCAGCGGGCCGACCGGGGCCTTGAAAGGCCTGCTCCTCGCCTTTGGCCTGGAACTCGGCCTGCCACTTGTAGAGCTGATTCCGGCGAACGCCAAGCTCACGAGCCACTTCGGTGGCTTGGCGGCCAGACTGCTCGAGCAACTCGATTGCCTGAAGCTTGAACTGCTTGGAAAACTGTTTGCGTTGGGCCATTCGGACATCTCCTTGGGATCGATTGTCCCTTCTTGGTGATGTCCGTGAAAACCGGGCCACTCCAGACCACGGTTTTAAGGCCGCATGAGCGGCCGGTTCATCACTTGGCTTGTTGGCCAAAGGATTGAGCCGCCCTCTCAATCACAATTAAGCCTGATCGTTCCTCATGCTCTTGCCAATAGCAAGCAGCCGATCGGCGTTCTGGTTGAACGTTTCTGAATCGTTATCGACCGTGCGTTTGTTCTCGCCGCGGTTCTGGTTGTCTTTGAGCAAGTTGATAGCGCGTTGGACGGCGGGGCGGTTCTTGATGCGTTCGCGCCAGTCGGCGACGTTCGGGAACGAGTCGAGCGAGGAGCCCAGCGGCTTGGCGATGAATGCCCAAGGGAAGGCTTGCATGTCGGCGATGCTGTAATCGTTGCCCAGAATATAAGGCCGGTCGCGCAGGCGGTTTTCCAGCACGGCCTGGGTACGCTCGTATTCGCCGAGATAGCGATCAAAGCCGTAGCTTCGTTCGTCCTCCGGCGCATAGTTTTTGTAGTGGCTGAGCTGGCCGCCCATGGGGCCCTGGCTGCCGGTTTGCCAGAACAGCCATTCGGCGAGTTCTTTGCGTTGGCGCCGATGCGACTCCGGCGGGGCGAATTGGCCGCTCTTTTCGGCGAGATATATGAGAATGGCGGCCGACTCGAAGACGGGCAGGGCGGCTTCGCCGTAGCCGGCCGGCGGGTAGTGATCGACGATGGCCGGCATTTTGGCATTCGGGCTGATGGCCAAAAACGCCGGGGCGAACTGATCGCCGTCGTGGAGTGCCATCGGTTGGAGTTGGTAGTCCAGGCCTGTTTCTTCGAGCATGACGGCGACTTTCCAGCCGTTGGGCGTGGGCGCGTAGTAGAAATCGATCATGCGTGGGGCTCGGCTTCGGCGGCGGCGCCGCTGGCAAATAGGGCGTCCAGGGCATCGTCGTGATAGCCGGCTTCGGACAGGACGGCGCGGGTGTCGGCGCCCAGCACTCGCGCCGGGGCGGGTTGCGCGGCCTGAAACGTATCGAACCGGGCCGGTGGGCGCGGGGTGCGGATTAGGCCGGCTCCGGGGTGGTCCATCTCTAGAATGGTGTCGTTGGCGATGACCTGCGGGTGCTCGATGACTTCACTGCGGCGCAGCACGGGCGCGCAGGGGACGTCGTGTTCGGCCAGGCGTTGCATCCAGTTGCCGGTGGTGTCTTCGCGCAGTGCGTCCTGGGTGAGTTGCAGGCGGGCAGATTTGTTCTGCTCGCGGGCGGCAACGGTGGCAAAGCGTTCGTCCTCGAGCCACTCGGGGCGGTCGACGGCCTTGGACAGCCCGCGCCAGGTGGCGTCGGTATGGGCGCTGACGGCCATGAAACCGTCTGCGGTTTCATAGATCAGCTCGACATAATCCTGGCCGGCGTTGTCGTCGTCCCAGGATTTTTCTTGCACCTCGTCGCCGATGAAGGTCTGGTCCGAGAAGTCGGAGGCAAACAAGAACGCCACGACCGTATCGAGCATGGAGATATGCACGTGCTCGCCCTGGCCGGTTCGCTCGCGGGCAAACAGGGCTGCCGCGATGGCCTGACTGGCCTGAAGGGCGGTGACCTTGTCGGGCACGATAGTGCGCACCAGATGCGGCCGGCCGCTGCCCTGGCCCTGGACCGCGGCCAGGCCCGAGAGCGCTTGAATTAGCGGGTCATAGACGGGCCGGTCGGCCCAGCCGCCGGCAAAGCCAAAACCGGCAATCGAGACATAGACGATATCCGGGCGTATGGCGCGCACGTCGGCTTCTGACAGGCCGAGGCGCTCGGCCACGCCGGGCCGCCAGTTCTGTACGAAGACGTCGGCGTCGCGAAGAATCGCGTGCAGCGCAGCCATGCCATCGTCTTGTTTCAAATCCAGCGCCACCGAGCGCTTGGAGCGGTTGTTCTGTAGAAACGAGGCCGACCAGCCGTTACGCCGGTCGGCAACTTCGCGCGAGTGATCCCCGCTGCCGGGGCGCTCGATCTTGATGATGTCGGCGCCCTGGTCGCCGAGCATCATGGTGGCCAGCGGCCCGGCGATCATCGAGGTGGTGTCGACAACGCGAATACCTTCAAACGGTCCCGCCATACAGCGTGCCTTTTCGATTGAGCAGGTAGATGGCTACCCATCGTACGCGAGGCGTTGGCGCCGCCGCGGCAGGACTCGAGTGTCGCACTTTTCCGGCGACGAAGATTGGCAACGAGGACTTGTCAGACGGGCCGCGGCGGCTGTTACGGTCGAGCCATCATCAACGACGAATAAAACGTCATGAAGAAAGAAATCGCACTGTCTGCCGCTATCGCGTCGCTGTTTGCTGCACCGATGGCATTCGCCCAGGCCAATAACACAGGCGATGACATGCAAAACGGCATGAATAGCGCGCAGTCGGATAACAGCATGCTGTTCGGCATGCTGGATACCGATAACGACGGCACGCTGACCGAAAAAGAGCTGTCGAACATGCCGGAAGCGGTCGCCAAGATGGCGTATCGTCAGATGGATTTTGACGGCAACGGCAATGTGTCGCAGCTGGAATACGTGACGGCCGCGCAGACACAGGCGCTGCGTACGTTCGGAACGCTGGATGCCAACGGCGACGGCTCGTTGAACACCGACGAGATCATGTCCGACGAGGCCCAGCAAAGCGCGCAGATGTCACAGCGCCAGCAGGCTTACTACAGCCAGATGGCCAAGAAGATGGATCAGGACGATAACGGCAAGGTGTCACGTTCTGAGTGGATCCAGGCCTTCATGGCCGGCAGCGGCATGAGCGATGCCGACAAGAAAAGCATGAAGAAGCAGGATCAAAAAACGGATAGCGCCGATAACGGCTAAGCGTTTTCAAAACGCTGCTTGTAGAAAAGCCGGCTCCGACGAGCCGGCTTTTTTGTGCGTGGTACGGGGGCGGGTTTAGAAGTGGACGTACATCGTCTTGTTCTTAACGTAGGCCTCTAGCCCATATTTGCCGTCTTCGCCGCCGATGCCGCTATTGCGATAGCCCTTGTGGAAACCCTGGACTGATTCGCCGCCGCCGCGGTTGACGTAGATCTCGCCAAAGTCTAGATCGTGCACGGTGTTCATCAAGCGTTTGACGTCGTTGGTGAACAGATAGGCCGACAGACCGTATTCGGATACGTTGGCGTACTCGATGGCCTGCTCGAAGGAGTCCACCTTCATAATGGGCACCACCGGGCCGAAGATCTCTTCCTGCATGATCTCCATATCGTTGGATACGCCGGTGAGCACGGTCGGGGCGTAATAGAAGCCGTCGTCGTACTCGCCGCCGGTGAGCCGCTGGCCGCCGGTTTCCAGGTTCGCGCCGGCGTCGATGGCGCGCTGGACCATGTCGTGGACCTTGTCGAGCTCGCCGCTGGAGATCTTGGGGCCCATGTCCACGTCCTCGTGCTTGAGCGGATCACCGACCTTGAGCTCGGCCACGCGCTGCTTGAAGCGGTCCAGGAAGCGATCGTAGATGCCGGCGTGGACATACATACGCTCGTTGCAAGTACAGACCTGGCCGTTGTTGGAAAAGCGCGACACGATCGCGGCCTCGACGGCCGGCTCCAGCTCGGCGTCGTCCATGACGATGAAGGGGGCCTTGCCGCCCAGCTCCAGCCGCACAACCTTAAGATGCGGGGCCGCGGCCTTGGCGATCTCGCGCCCGCCGCGCACACTGCCGGTCATGGAGACCAGCTGCGTGATGGGGCTGGTCACCAGATGGTTGCCCACATCCTGGCCGTGGCCGTTCACAAGGTTGACCACGCCGTCGGGAATCCCGGCCTGGCGGGCCAGCTCGACGATTTCCATCGCCGTGAGCGGCGTTTCTTCCGAGGGCTTCAGCACGATGGTGTTGCCGGCGGCCAGTGCCGGACCCAGCTTGCGGCCGATCAGCGCGGCCGGGAAATTCCAGGCCGTGATGCCGACGACCACGCCGTGGGGCACCTTCTGAATCCAGATCTGCTCGTTCGGGTCGTCGGCGGGCACGATATCGCCTTCCAGGCGACGCGTGTTTTCGGCGGCAAAACGGATCAGATCGCCGCACATGCCGACGTCAGCCCGTGACTCGGTCAGCGGCTTACCTTGTTCGGCCGTGATCAGCCGCGCGAGACGCTCGCTGTGCTCCTGGAGCAGTTCGACGAGCCTGAGCAGCAAATCCGCACGGTGCTTGGCCGTCGTGCGGCGCCAGGAAGCAAACGCGCGATCGGCGGCTTCCAGGGCTGCCTGAGCGTCGTCGGTCGTCGACAAGTTTAGCCGCCCGACCATGGCGCCGGTGGCGGGGTTGGTCACGTCCAGCGACTGGCCGCCGCCGTCCGACCACTGACCGCCGATGAACTGGCGGTAGACGGCTGTGCCGTTGTCTTCGGTTGTCATGGATTGATTCGACACGTTGAACCCTCCCAAGGGCAACAATTTGAGTGAACAGTAACCAGCCTACAAGGGATCGTGGCGATACGTCGTTGCACGAGCCGACAATCGGCCGCTGGCGCGCTACCGGCCGGGGCAGGCACAATATTGGCGCATTCTGTAGCAATGCGCCCGTAGCTCAGGGGATAGAGCATCGGTCTTCTAAACCGACGGTCGCTGGTTCGAATCCAGCCGGGCGCGCCATTCATATGGGCCGCGCGCAGCGTGGCCCATATGAATGGCATATCTGACTCGCCATTCGAACCAGCGACAATTAAAAATCATGGTTCGACGGCTGCGCGCTAGCGCAGACGAACGATGCGGCTGCGCCGCATCGGCCCCGAAGGGGTGAGCGGCGCAAGCCGCGAATAATCCAGCCGGGCGCGCCATTCATATGGGCCGCGCGCAGCGTGGCCCATATGAATGGCATATCTGACTCG
>MDSW01196879.1_pt1 | contig 10212 bp, 5 predicted proteins | sample 811171 | NCBI WGS metagenome assembly MDSW01 (sample SAMN05326641, study PRJNA326480) | marine metagenome | isolation source: seawater | place: Atlantic Ocean: North West | collected 2012 | reverse complement strand
TATTATTCAATTCTCAAAAACTTTATCCATAAAATTTTGTTAATTACTTTGAAATATCAATATTTATTTGTTCTTGAGTTCCATTTTTTTTGATTTAAAAAAATAAATTTTATTCCATAAAAAAAGCCTGGCGAACCAGGCTTTATATTTTTTAAGCAATTCTATTATTTAGTAATTGTAAGCTTTTTACTAACACTTTCACCATTTGATTTAAGGTTAACAAAGTAAAGACCACTATTCATGTTCTCTACATTTAAATTGATGTTTTGAAAACCTGTTGCATTATTTAAACTATTAGCATAAACTACTTTGCCACTTAGGTCCGTAATTTCAATTTCAACATCACAAACTTCATTTAAGTTAAAGTTAATTACAGCAATATCTTTTGCAGGATTCGGATATACATTGAATAATTTAACTAATTTGTTTTCAGGTAATCCAACCAATTGAAATGAAGATTCATTTGCATTCATAACTTCACCTGTTGCAGAATTAATTATCAATCCAACAATATGAAGGTTTGCAGGATTTGAAGATCCAACAGTTCCATTAAATGTATATGATTGACTTGAGTTCGCAGCAGCAGGAAGAGTAATGGAGTTAGGCTGACCATCATATCCGCCATATAGAGCAATTCCCACATGATCATAAACCATATCTGCGGCAGCTACTGGATTTGTTGCATTTTGCCAATCAAACCCTGGCATACTTCCACTATTTGGACTAACTAAGGCCAAATCTTGTGATTGAAAGCTGTAATAATTTGATTGCTCGTAACCCGTAGTCCCAGTTACTCCATTTTCAACAAGTATTGCAGCTAATCTATGCTCTGTAGTGATTTCAGCAGCGAAAGTTGCCGTTACTACAGCTGTAATTGTTCCCCCAGCGTCATATGTACCTGTTACTGCGATGTCACAATTTGTGGGCTCGTTAACAGTTTGGTCATAAAAACCTTCCATTGCTGCAGTTGATACACTTTCTCCAAGATACTTTCTGTTCACATTCATTCCTGGAAATCCACTAAAATTGGCCCCATTATCATATGCAGTAACAGTCATTGGATCTCCGTTGTGAACAGCAACTCCAACAAAGTTTGGTCTAGAAGCATCTGAATTAAGCGTTTCCATGGCAACAGCACCTCTAGGGCACCATCCACACCATGTACCGGTTCCTTCCTCAATTAAAACATGTCTTGTTGGCATAAAACCTAATCCTGAAACTGAATGAGTAGTACAGTTATTACTTGAATCTACATCAACAACTCCTGTTATTTCAGCACAAACAGTTAGATTGTAAGCTGTTGCGTTAGCTACATTTAATTGTGTTCCGTGAGTAAAGTTATAAGTTCCGTATGTAACAATATTTAAACCACTAATTGTCTCAGTATTTGGGCCTGATCCATCGTCCCAAGTTACATCAACAGATGTGACAGTATTTCCTCCAAGATTTGTAATCGTTCCTGCTATTGAAACATTTGAACCTGTATTTGCAATTGTAGGAGTAGAAATTGAAGTCATTTCAATATTGTCTCCAGGTAATGTGCCTTGAATAAATTCATAATAATAATTATCAGCATCTGTAGGGTCTTGAGCAGCAAGATTACTTAAAGTAGGAGAGCCTGCAACAGAATATGCCTCAGTAGCATTAATTTGAATACCAGCAGTTAATGCAGGAGCAGCAGTAGTACCGTGTCTTTGATCTACAAGATAAATCTTATTGCTTCCTTCTTCTAAAACAATTGACCAATAGCTCCATGATCCACCTCCATCGTATGAAGAAAAGAAAACCCAATGTTGTCTAGCACCTGCTGTTCCAAAAGTTTGAGTTACGATCTCATCATTGGCTCCAGTTCCTGCAAGTCCCCATAATAAAACTGAATTGTCAGGGATGTTTGCATTTGGAATCGCTGCATTTGTATAAGCCGGAGCTGTTGCAGCAGCAGTTGTAAAAGTTAAGACTCCGGAAGAAGAAACTTTGTAATCTGTTACCGCTGTTCCGTTAAAGTCAAAACTAAAAGGAAGGGTTTGTATTGCAGACCAAGTTGGGCTGGCATTGTTTCCTGTCAAAATAGAGGACCAACTAGCGTCAAGACCGGCTCCATTTGGGTATTCCCCACCAATGTCATTAACTCCTCCTGGATTACCAGGGGTAGTTGTGCTGGGGATGTAATAATATTGTGCATTTATTTGAGCTGTTGTAAAAGCCAATGCAAAAAGTAATAGGTAAATTTTTCTCATAAGATATTTAGATTAATAATTAAAATCGAAACTTAAAATTAAGCTAATTATGGGGGAATTCATAATTTTTATATATAAATCATTGTTGCATATTGCCGAATAAGCTTTTATTTATTGTTTATCTTGTTTTTTCATTATTAATTTAATAATAGATTTTATTTGTAACCTATGATTTATTTTAACGTATCTGAATGTATTAACTAACTAACAGCTTAATATTTAGTTATAACGGAAGTCCTTTTAGGGCTTCCGTTTTTTTTAACAATCGTTTATTTATTTGCCTGACTTAGCAGTTGATTAAGCTGATCAAGAACCAATTGATTTTCTTTGCTATGAATCATATTGGCAATTTTCTTTTTTTCTTTTTTTGTTAGTCTCCATGATAAGGAAATGCGTTCCTCTCTTTTTTGCCTTAAATTAAATGTTAAAATATCAACTGGAAAATCAAAACTATTTTTACATAGTTTAAGTAGCTGTTCTTGATGATAGTCCTGTCTTCGGTCAAAATTATAAACCATATTTAAAAATGGCACAAATATTTTTTGTGCTAAAGACATTTGTTCAAATTTATCATCATTAATTAATCTTTTATTGTCCCGACATTCAACAATTATTACTCCTGAAGTGTTTTCTTTAATCCAATCATTTAATGCAAATAAATATTCAATTGTTAATTTCCCTCCGTGATTGTCTCTGATTCCGGCATCCATCAATTGAATTTCAGGAACAGTAGGCATTGACATCATGGGCATAATTACGGGGAAAGTTGCATTGGCTCTTATTACTGAAGAGAAACGAATTTCTTGAGGTTTGTATCCTTTAAAGAAGGTTTGGTAGTCAATGTTTTCATACATTGCTTTTCCCTCAACTGATTTTTTTTCATTTAGAAAACTCATGTTTTGAGAAGACATGATTAGTCTTCGGCCATCATTAACAATTGTTGGAGCAAATAACATTACAGGAATTTGGGCGTTTTGTTCAGGCTTTTGATAAAAGCCCAGTGAGTGTTCAATTAGCCCATCTGTATTCTCATGGAGGTGTGCTTCAAATGCTTCTCCTCTTTCTCTTGTATAGTTGTGGTTATTGTATTTAAAAGTTTTAAATCTCATGAAGAGATCATTTGTTGAAGCAGAAAATGAAAGTTTATTTAAGAGGTCTTTTGAGAGTTTCTTTTTGTATGAAGTTATTTCATTTTCTTTTATTAAGCCAATGTTTCTTCTATATAGTAACTCTCTATAATATGAAGCGCCTAGCATTCCTCCTGAGGCACCTGTAATCATTTGAAGATTTTGAGTGAGTTTCCCATTGGTTTGTTTATTGCAATGGTCAAGAACAATAAAGGTCCACAATGCACTTCTTGAGCCTCCTCCTGAGGTATTTAAAATAACAAGTTTGGGCTTTTCATTTTTTTGTTTGCTCTTCCATTTGTCTAAAAGTAAAATGTACTTTTCTTTGCTTTCAGTCATTATAGATTGATCTGTACATGCTTCTTTAATATGAGCTACGTTATATTCTATTTTATCCTCACTTGAATAATCAAGTCCAAATGCATAACTAGTATAACGAAATAAATCTTGCTTAACACTAATGATGCTCATGCCAAAAAACACAAATATTAACATTGGCCAAACCCAATTGTTAAACCAAGATGTGATTGTGCTATAGAGCATGTGAATAATTGTAAGAAGCATTACAATGCTCATGGCAGCGGGAACTTCAAACGCCTTGTAGTCTCTAAGAAAACCTAGTATAACGAAAGCAACAATGGTAATAAGTTCAAAGAAAAATGCATTTATTCTATTTTTGGCAAATACTTGTTCAACAACATCTCTATGAAGATGGCTTACCAATCTACTCTGAAAAATCTTCCATCCTTTGCCTAAATAGTAATATTTTCTTCTTTTATCCTTTCTAAAGTAATCGTACCATTTATCTTTTTGATTGGTTAAAGAAGAAATGGGGTTTTTAGAGTTGGGTTCTACAGGTAGAATTACATTTAAATTCCTTGAGATGGGAAAAAAGTATAAAAGAGAAAGAAGTATAAACAAACTAATTCCTGATAGAGTAGATATTATATAGATAATTACATCTGCTGTTGAAGCAAGCTCTTCATTGATTTGAAAATATGCCATTCTTATGCAATAGTATATTATAAAAACAATGGGTATAAATGAGTTGTTAATGCTGAATCTAAAAAATGGACGAGAGACAGTTGCAAGAAATGGGTATCTTGGCCCAAGTTTAATATAGCTGTAGGTTAAAAATCCAATTGAAAATCCTCCAAAACTAAAGCCAAGTAAAATAAACCCCCAATGATTAACTTCTCCTAGATATTCAGGGGAAAGAAATAAAAAAGGAACGCCAAAATTACTTGCATAATTATCAGATACAATGGCAAATAAAATAAACCAATATAATAAAGAAACTAGATTGTATTTGATGTTTCCAAAAATAAGTTCTAATGGATAAAAGCTGCGAATTGTAGTAAAAAAGCTTTTGATTTTGTTTAGAATGGCCATACCATTAAATATATGAATATTCAGAGTATTTTAAAAGTAGATAAAGACTATTTTAAGATTTTTTGTGTGTTTATCTGATTAAATGAAAATAAGTATGTCCAATTTTTTCTTCACCATTCAATCCAGTTACAACATACTTAATAAAATAGACTCCTGAATGTGCTTTTTTTCCATTTACTGTTCCATCCCAAGTGTCATTAATGCCTTTTAACTCTGCCATTTTCACGCCCCAACGATTGACAATAATTGCATCAATAGAAACAGCATTAACTAGAATTAGCTGATAGCCTTCATTATTTCCATCACTGTTTGGTGTAAATACATTTGGAACGTCAATTTCAATAGAGTCATATGGAACAACTACAATTGTTTCTGTCCATTTAAGTTCACAAGGCCCATTGTTTGCAGTTAACTCAACTAAATATGAGCCAACATTATTATATGTACAATTTTCAATTCCATTTGTTGTAGCATTAAGTGTTTGTCCATTTCCAAAATCCCAATAATAATTGTTTGCATTTATTGTGTTGTTATTAAAGGTTACATTGAGTGGGGCATAACCATAATTTGGATTTGCGATTACACTAATTAAGGGATAGGGATTTACATTAATTAGGGAGGTATCATAATATGTGCAACCATTTGAATCAGTAAGAATAACTGAATATGATGTTGTTACAGTTGGAGAAACATTAATACTACTAGTACTTGATCCATCGTTCCAATTGTATGAATATGGCAATGTCCCCCCTGATACACTTACTGTTATTGTGCTATTATCTCCCTCGCAAATATCTTGATTAGGGCTAATTGAACCAGTTAAATAAGGTGGTTCTGTTAAAAAAGTATCAACTGTAATGAAGCAACCATTTGAATCAGTAATTGTAATTTGATAAGTACCTGCAACCAGTGAATCATATAGGCCAGAATTTTGAGGTGTTTGACCATTTAATGAATAATTGTAAGGTGGAGTTCCATTGGAAGAAGTTAAAGTTATGGTTCCTGAAGCTCCTCCATTACATGGTAAATCTGTTATCTTAATGATATTACTAATAGGTATTGGTTCATATAGATTTGTATCAATTTGAATTGAACACCCTGCAGAATCTGTAATAATGATGTTGTGATAACCAGCGCTTAAACCATTAAATACGCCATTGTTTTGAGGGGTTGATGAACCAAGGCTATAGGTATATGGAGCGCTTCCCCCAGATGAAATAACTTCAAGATACCCATCATTTCCGCCATTACAGGATATACTTGATGATGAATCAAAGCTTGCTGCTATAGCATTTGGCTCGATAATCATAGTATCTATAGTAAACACACATCCATTTGAATCATTTATAATGATTTGATATGAGCCAGCAGAAAGTGAGTCAAATTGACTTGTATTTTGAGGTGTCCCTTGATTAAGAGTATAAGTGTAGCTTGGGGTTCCTCCAGTTGCTAAAATAGTAATACTGCCATCGTTTTGGCCAAAACAAGAAACATCTGAAATGTTTGTTACTGACCCTGATAGAGTTGACTGATCAATAATTGTAGCATTAAATATCTCAATACAGCCAGTTGAGTCTTGAACAAATAAGGCATATGTTCCAGCAGATAAATTGGTAAAAAGACCATTTGGAACAAAATTCACACTGTCAATTGAGTAGGTATATGGAGCTGTACCTGAACTTCCTATTATTTCAACACTTCCATTTGCAAGACCACAAGTTGAATTTGTATTGTTAATTTGAGTTACTGTTATTGAGGATGGTGATGGCGTTATTGTTAAGCTATCTGATTCATTTATGATAAGGCCATCACATCTCGTATAAGTAATATTGGAGTAATATGTGGTTGTAGTAGAGGGACAAACGCTAATTGATGGCAAGGTGTCAATAACATTAGTGCCGTCTGTCCATTCAAATGTATACATTGGAGCTCCATTAGGTTTGAACCGCCATGCTTCAGGTGTGGTTACGGTCCATGTAGGTGTTGTATTTCTATTTGGAGCGCTTATTCCATTTGTTCCCGTTGGATCTTGAATGCCAATAATAGCATTCCCAGAATTCCAACCTGAACACAATGGTTTGGATTCTACGTATACATCAATGAAATTAGATGTTTCGTAAAGAACCATCATGTGTCTACTTTTAACAGATGTGCAACTAAATTGACAGATTTCATCAAATGATACCACAAATTTTCTACATGGAGCAGTTCCAACAAGGTACCAATTAATACTACCGCAAACAGATGGGTCAATATCATGGTAGATACCAAATATATTGCCTAATTGGACTAAATTTGGAGAAGGGCAGTTCGCTGTAAATGCCCAAGGGCAATACCCTCCCGCAGCAGCAGTGTTAAAGTTAATGTTTCCATTGGAGCCTATAATGAGTGAATTGTATGTTGCGCCATAAAAACAAAATGGAAAAGGAAGGTTAATAACAGTGCTAAATACATCATCAATATTTACTGAAACCCCAGCTCCTCCAGGTTGATCATATGCAAGTGGTGGAACATGTGGAATAGATTGAACTATATAGCTATCAGTTTGCCTTAAATCTAAATATGAGGCGGAAAGATTGGCACATGGTTGTGAGCAGTTTAGTGTCTGATTAGAACCGGCATCAATATTAGGGCAAAAAATACTCTGTGAATGAAAGGATAGAGTCACAAAAGTGAAGGTGAAAAGTAGTAGTAGTTTTGGCAAAATTGGTTGTTTACAACCAAGACGCAATAAAAAATAAAGAAGTTGCGTAACTAATTATTAATTAACATCCATTCCTTTAATTACACGCTCTTTTCTTTTGGTTTTTCTAAAAGACTTTTTAACTACCTGAAGATAAGTACTTGTAGGACTCGTTCTAACTCTATCTACAGAGTAGATGCTTTTTCCATATTTTATTTTTGGTCCTTTAGGGTTTTTCCAGTCAGCAGAAAAATAAAACCTTTTTGATCTTGTTCCTTTAGGTACAAAAGTTAAAGTTTTTCCTGTGCCAGATTCAAAACGAACCTTTAGCTCATTTTTTGGGCCAAAACCATCAAACACACATTTGGTGTTTCCAGGTATTATTATGGTTTCTTTTTCACTGCTTGAGCTCGAAACCAATGCTCCATTTTCATCAGTAGAAATATCACTATTTGATTTTACAGCTTGATTAAGAATTATTGTAGAAGATGTGTAAAATTGAATTTTTTTCATCTCAGCATCTGTATCTAGACCAAATTCATCACGAATGGCAGTTGTATATGGAACTTTAACGCCACAACTGATAATTACTGTAGATAATAATAGGATATAAAATATTTTTTTCATGATAAACTTTAATAATTTAAACAAAGGTACAAAATAGCTTATTTTAAAAGTTATTTTTGTTATAAATTTTTTCTTTTTATAAATAAAATGAATATTAAGCAGTTCACCTTTAATCCATTTCAAGAAAACACGTTTATTGTTTATGGTAAAAATAAGCAGGCAATAATTATAGATCCAGGTTGTTACGATTCAAATGAAAAAAACGAATTATTGAGCTTTATTGAAATCAATCAATTAAAACCAATGGCTTTAATCAATACACATGCTCATATTGATCATGTATTGGGTAACCATTTTGTTTTAAATAAGTTTGACATCCCTTTTTATCTTCACCCTTTGGATATTCCAGTTTTAGAATCTGTAAAAAGTTATGCCCATGTTTATGGCTTTCCTTCTTATGAAGAGTCCCCAATGCCCAATCAAATGCTAACAGATCAACAGGAATTGGTTTTTGATGATATAAAAATTAAGGTTTTATTTGCACCAGGTCATTGTCCCGGTCATGTTGTTCTTTATTTTCCTGAAGATAATATTGTTGTTAATGGAGATGTTTTGTTTAAAGGTAGTTTTGGAAGAGTTGATCTTCCAGGTGGTGACTTGGAGACTTTAAAGAAAAGCATACACAATGTCATGTTTAGGTTACCAGAAGATACGAAGGTTTATTGCGGTCATGGTCCAGAGACTACAATAGGAGCAGAAAAACAATCAAACTATATACTTAGTTTTTAAATAAATCTTTGCCAGAATTAAGCAGTTCTATTGCTTTTTGTAATTCTTCATTTCTTCTATTGAATACTTCATAGAATTGAGCATATTCCCATATGTTAAGTGCTATATTGGCTTTAAGCCTTAGCTCAATTAGTTTTTTGGATGTTTCAAATTCTGTTTTATCTAAAACAATCGATGAATCTTCATTACTAACATAGTCAACAAAGTCATCCATAATTTCTTTGTCTATTATGAAGTTCTTTTTGTAGTCAATAAATTCTGGATAGGCCTGTTTAATTTGAGCTCTGTTTGAATTGGCATATTTCAATGCAAAGCCGTTTAGGTGACCGCCACGATTTACCTTTTTGTAATAAGAACTAATGTCAGAAGTATCAATTGCAACAAAATAATCGGGCATAATTCCGCCTCCAGAGTATACCTCTCTTCCTTTTACAAGCGTTTTAAACTTTAAAGAATCTGGAAGTTTAACGGAGTCTTGGTGCATAAGTTCGCCATTTAAGAATCTTTGAGAGATGTCATTTTTGTAAGATTTTAAATCATCGTATGGTTTTTGAATAAAACGACCTGTTGGGGTGTAATACCTAGCAATAGTAAGACGCATTTCAGAGCCGTCAACCAATCTTATTGGCCTTTGAACAAGCCCTTTCCCAAAAGTTCTTCTTCCAACAATGATTCCGCGATCCCAATCTTGAACAGCTCCGGAAACAATTTCACTTGCCGACGCAGTATACTCATTAACAAGTATTACAAGTTCACCTTTTTCCCAAAGCCCTTTGTTTCCTGCTCTTAAATTTTGTCGAGGTTGGGTTCTTCCTTTTGAATAGACAATTAGTTTTTCTTCTGAAAGAAATTCATCTGCTAATTGTTGCGCAACACTTAAAAGACCACCTCCATTATCTTGAAGGTCAAGTATGAGTTTTTTCATTCCTAGTCTTTTTAGTTTGGTAATAGCAGTCCTCATTTCTCGAGTGGTAGTTCTTGAAAATGAGTTTAACTTAATGTATCCAATTTTATTATCTAGCATGTATGATGCATCAACAGAATAAATAGGGATTTTATCTCTTTTAATATTAAATTTTATTAGATTGTTACTTTTACCTCTTTTAACAGCAACAAGTACTTTGCTGTCTTTTTCTCCTAATAAGCGAGATCTAACACCACTGTTTTTAATTCCGGTTCCAGCAACTACCTCATTGTCAACTTCGATGATTTTATCTCCTGGCAATATGCCAAGTTTTTCTGATGGACCTCCTGATATGGTGTTGACAACTAAAATAGTATCTTTAATAATATTGAATCTAATCCCTACACCAACAAAACTCCCGTCAATTTGAGACCTTGCATTGTTTGCGTCTTTTTTAGGCATATAAGTTGAGTGGGGGTCCAGCTTTTCTAACAAAGCAATAATTGCAGCCTC
>MDSW01096378.1_pt1 | contig 10212 bp, 10 predicted proteins | sample 811171 | NCBI WGS metagenome assembly MDSW01 (sample SAMN05326641, study PRJNA326480) | marine metagenome | isolation source: seawater | place: Atlantic Ocean: North West | collected 2012 | reverse complement strand
TAAATAATTTAGTTGTTGTTGATAGCAGTATCTTTACGACCTCAGGTGGAGTTAATCCAATGTCTACTATTCAGGCTTTATCTCTTAAAATAACTAATGATATTAAAACTAATCCAGGTCGTTTTTTTAATTAAATGAAGAAGTATAATTCATATAAATCAAAAATAAAAAATGACATACAGAACATTATTAATAGAATGATCCCACAATACAAAGGTATGCCTGCAGCGAGTGAGGCCATTAAAATAAATAATTTTTTAAAAATTATTTTAAATAAAAATAAAATTATAAATATTATTAGAAAGAAAAAAATTAATTTTTCTGAGCTTGAAAAAAATATTGAAGTAGAGTTGCTTGTAGAATACTTTACATCAGACAAAGTATTAAAATTATTAAACAAAAAAAGCAGAAAATTTATTTCATCTATAAAGTTAGTTGCTAAAAATAAATCTGGATTAATTAAACTTACCAGTAATCTGTCTAGGAGGCATTAAATGTTTAAAGGAAAAAATGTTTGTATCACAGGATGCAACAGAGGAATTGGAAAAGCTTTGGTAACAAAGTTTTTAGAAAATGGGGCAAATCTAATTTGCTGTATTAGAAAACTTGATCAAGAATTTTTAAATTATACAAAATCAATTTCCAAGGATAATGGAAAAATAATAAAAATATTAGAATTTGATTTAGAAGATGAAGAAAAAATGTCATTAGGTATAAAAACTTTATATGATGAAAAAATTAATATTGATATTCTGATTAATAATGCGGGGATAGCCAAAGGTTCTATCTTCGAAATGACATCTATTAAAATTTTGAAAAAAGTTTTTCAAATCAATTTTTTTTCTCAAGTGAAATTAATTCAACTTTTACTAAGAACAATGAAGAAATCAAAAAATGGTTTGATAATTAATATAGGTTCTGTTTCAGGTATAAAACCTGAGCGCGGAAATACAAGCTATGGATCGAGCAAAGCAGCTTTAATGTTTTCTTCACAAATCTTAGCTCAAGAACTTAAAGATTATAATATTAGAGTTAATTCATTTGCCCCAACTCTTACAGAAACTGATATGGTTAATGAAATGGATGAAAAATCAAAATCAAGTGTAATGATTGCAAGAAATTTAAAGAGAGCATATACAGCAGATGAGGTAGCTGAAAAAATATTGATTTTAGCTTCTGAGAAATTTAAAAATATAAACGGAAAAATTTTGACAATGGAAAATATAAATGGTCGGTGAAAATAAAATAAAATCAATAGAAGAATTATCAAAAAGTATGCGAAGGATACTTCTGGAGGTTAGTTTTAGGTGCGGTCATGCCGCTCATATTGGTGGGGGTTTGTCCATCATAGAAATTATGGCCACACTTTACGATGAAATATTAAAAATTAATTTAAAGAAACCTGTAGACAGATTTGTACTAAGCAAAGGACATGGGTTTCTCGGGCTTTTAAGTGCACTGCATTGTAAAGGTTATATAAGCAAAGAAGAATTGTTAAAGTTTCAGTCTGATGGAAGTGAACTGATAGCACATCCTATTGAAAATTCTAAATTTGGTATCGAGTCATCAAATGGAAGCTTAGGACAAGGATTATCTTTTGGGGTCGGTTTAGCATTGTCATACAAAAAAAAGAAAAAAGATGGAAATATTTTTGTCTTAATCGGGGATGGCGAATGCTATGAAGGAGCAATTTGGGAAGCAGCAATATCAGCAACCGAATCCTCTTTAAATAATCTATTTTTGATTGTGGACTCCAATGGTTTTCAAAATGATGGAGCTATTAATAGCAAAATGGTTTTTGAACAATTAAAGTCTAAATGGTCAGGTTTTGGATGGAATACGATTAGTTGTGACGGCCATAGTGTAAAAGATTTGTTGGATGCTTTTAAAAATAAATCTTCTGATAAACCTACAGTTATTGTTGCAAAAACTGTTAAAGGTAAGGGCGTTTCTTTCATGGAAAATAATAATGACTGGCATCATGGCCGACTTACTGAAAAGCTTTTCAACGAAGCTTTAAAAGAATTATAAATTTATGATTAATTTTGATGAGAAAAAGACCAAGCAATGGTCAAGAATGGGGCCAAGAGCTATGTTTGGCAATTTTATGCTCGAGCTTGCTGAAAAAAATGAAAACCTAATGGTTATGTCAGCTAACCTTGGAAGGTCATCAGGCCTGGATAGATACAAGGCCAAATTCCCTAATAAATATTTGGATGTTGGAATAAGCGAGCAAAATTTAATTGGTGTGGCATCGGGATTGGCCAAAGAAGGTTTCAAGGTTTTTGTTACCTCATTTGCTCCTTTTTTATCAATGAGGGCAAGTGAACAAATCAGAATGAACTTAGGATATATGAAACTACCAGTTAATGTGGTCGCACTTGGAAGCGGAGTCTCAATGGGTTTTTTAGGAAACAGCCATTTTGGATTAGAAGATGTAGCAGTAATGAGAACAATTCCTGGGTTAAATATATCTTGTCCTGCTGACTGCGGAGAAATGTCAAAAGTATTAAATGATTACACAAAAAATAACCGCGGACCCTCTTATATCAGGTTGACTGGAGTTCCTGGATACCCACTAGTTTATGAAAAAGATTATGATTACAAGTTCGGAGAACCAGTTACACTTAAAAATGGTAAAGATTTGTTAATTTTATCTACTGGCTCAATGGTAGCCCAATCATTGGCTGCTGAAAAAATTCTTACTTCAAATGGAATAAGCGTTAAATTAATCAATGTTCATACTCTAAAGCCTATAAGCGAAAAGATTATAAACAATTTAACAAAATTTGAAAATATAGTAACAATAGAGGAACACTCAGTTGTCGGTGGTCTTTACAGTATAATTGCAGAAAAACTTGTTTTAAAGTCTGCAAATTCAAATTTACTTCCGATAGCATTGCCTGATAAATTTGGGCCAACCGGTACCTATAATTATTTATTGGAACATCATGGTTTGGTTGGAGAAAAAATTTCAAAAAAGATACTAGATTTCATAAAAGGTAAAAAAAAAAATAAATAATTTTTATCCAAATGGAGTTATTCAAAGATATTGCAAAATTTAAGGACAACGTTGCTCTTTTAAGCGACAATTATAATCCAGTTTCATACAATGAAATTTTAATTCATTCTGAAAAAATTAAAGAACATTTAAATGAAAGAACTTTAATTTTAGTTATTTCTGAAAATTCAGTTGGTTCAATTATTAGTTATATCTCATGCTTAAGGAATAATTGTGTGGTTTTATTGATTGATATAAAAACTAAAAAGAAAGATATTCTAAAACTTATCAAAATTTATAGGCCAGAATTTATTATGGCTCCAATTAATATTATTAAATCTTATTTAGAAATTTCCAACATAAAAAAAAAAATATTTAATTATGGTCTTTGTGAAACTGGAATTAAAAACAGTTTAATTCTCAATAAAGAATTGTGTTTATTGTTACCTACATCAGGATCCTTGGGAAGCCCAAAATTTGTTAGATTATCTAAAAATAATTTACTATTTAATTGCAGGTCCATATTAAAATATTTAGAAATTAAAACTTCCCATAGATCTTTAACTACAATGCCAAGTAGTTATAGCTACATGCTCTCAATAATTAATACATATCTATATTCTGGTGCATCAATATTTGTAGAAAATAAATCTATATTACAGAGGGAATTTTGGGAAAATTATAAAAAAAACAAGATCACTTCTTTTAGCGGTGTTCCATACATTTTTGAAACATTAATAAAATTAGGATTTGAAAAAATTCTTACAAAAAATTTAAGGGAAATTACTCAAGCAGGGGGAAAATTGAACACAGAAACTCAAAAAAAAATTGCAGATATTTGTAAAAAAAATAAAATTAAATTTTTTATAATGTACGGACAAACCGAGGCATCTCCAAGAATTTCCTACTTAGATTCAAAATTTGCCTCAAAAAAAATTGGAAGTATTGGCAAAGCAGTACCTGGAACTCAAATGTGGTTAGAAGACTTAAATCAAAAAATAATTAAAAAACCAAACCAAATAGGAGAATTAAAGATAAAAGGAAAGAATGTTTCCTTGGGTTATTCTTATAAATTTGAGGATTTAAATAATAAAGATGAAAATAAAGGAGTTCTCAGAACTGGAGACTTAGCATTTTTCGATAAAGATAATTTTTACTTTTTAAAGGGTAGGAAAGATAGAATTATTAAAATTTTTGGCAACAGATTGAGCTTAGATGAACTTGAAGCAAAAATGAATGAGATCGGATTTAGCTTAATTTGCAATGTTGAAGGCAACAAAATAAAAGTATTTTTCGAAAAAGAATATAATATTATTGACTTGAAAAATAAAATTTCTGAAGTTTCAAATCAAAATTCTTCAATTTTTGATTTCAAACTAATAAAAAAAATACCCAGAACTAGTTCTGATAAAATTGATTACAAAAAGCTTAATACCTTATAAATGATAGATTATAAAAAAATCTTTGCTGAAGATCCTTATTCACTTAGTCAGTCAAATAAGGAGAGATTGCTTCTTGGTAATTTCAAAAAATTAACATTATTCCATTACAAATATTGCAAAGAATACAAAAAAATTTTGGACAAAGTTTTTGGAAAAATTAAAAATGTAAAAAAATTACAAGATCTTCCTTATATTCATACTTCAATTTTTAAAAAGTTTAATTTATATTCCCAAAAAGATGAAGATTTAAAAACATTCACATCTTCTGGCACATCAAATAACTCTTTATCTAAAATCAATATTGATAAAAAAACCTCATTTTTACAAGCAAGAGCCTTAAACAAAATATTTAATGACTTTTTCCATACCGGCAAAGAAAATATTTTTATTGTTGATTCCCCAGATGTGCTGACTGGTAAAAATCTATTTTCAGCTAGAGGTGCTGCGATAAATGGTTTTAAACAAATGTTTAAAAAAACTTATTTTCTTTTAGATGAAAAAAAAAATATAAAAATAGAAGGATTAATTAAATTTATCAATCAAAACCCCAATGAAAAATTTGTTATATTTGGTTTTACTAGCTACATATGGTTTTTTTTGGAAAAAATTATTCAAAAGAAAATCAAACTTCCCAAAAACAATGGAATCGTCATTCATGGAGGGGGATGGAAAAAAATGGAAAGTCAATCAGTAAGTAGAAATTTTTTTAATAACAAAACAAAAAAACTTCTCAATTTATCTAGAATTCATAATTATTATGGAATGATTGAGCAAACTGGATCAATATTTTTTGAATGCGAACGGGGATATTTTCACGCTTCAATATTTTCCGAAATCTTTATTAGAGATAAAAATTTATTAAGTACAAATACTTACCAAGAAGGTTTAATACAAACTATGTCAATTCTTCCAAATAGTTATCCAGGGCACAATATTTTAACTGAGGATATCGGTAAATTATTTGGTATTGATGATTGTAAATGCGGGAGAAAAGGAAAATATTTCTTAGTTTCCGGTAGAGCACCTGAAACCGAGGTTAGAGGCTGCAGTGACATTTATTAATAAAAAATTAAATAATAAAATAGAAATTGTAGTTGGAAAACTGAATTTAAACTCAAATATTGATAAAGCTTGGAGCGATCTATCAATAGATTTTCTCAATGCTGTTTACTTAGAAATAAATAAAAACTCCTCAAATAGAAAATATAGTGACCTAATTACATTTGGTTTTTGGTGCAGGAAATCCAATTTAAACAATCTAAAACTTAACTATCAAAATAAATATAAAATGTTTGGGAGAGGCAACGTTCTTCATATTACGCCATCAAACGCCTCAATGAACTTTGCCTTTTCTTTAGCAATGGGTTTGTTATCAGGAAATTCAAATATAGTGAGATTGCCCAATAGGGTTTTTTTACAAACTAAGATCTTGTGCAACATTATAAAAAAACTAATAAAAAAAAATAATTTTAAATCAATTTCTGACAGAATATGTATTATTAAATACAAAAAATCTGATGAAATTTCTTCACATCTGTCTTCCCAAGTTGACGCAAGAATTATTTGGGGCGGAGATGAAACTATCAAGCAGTTTAAAAAATACGAAACAAAACCAAGATGTGTTGATTTAAATTTTTCAAACAGATACTCCATTTCTTTGATAAAGACTTCCAGCAAATTAAAATTACAAAATAGAGATATAAAAAATTTAGCTTTAAGGTTTTATAATGACGCTTATCTAATGGACCAGCAAGGCTGTTCATCTCCACAGGCTATAATATGGTTGGGAGAAAAAGAAAATTCTTTTAAAAATAAATTTTGGAATGAATTAGCAAAAATTGTTGAAAGAAAATATAATAGTGATTTATCAACTGCTGGAAAAAAAATATCATTAATTTCAGAGTCAGCTATTCTAAGTAAATCAAAATTTCGCACAAACTATAAAAATTTTAAATTAATTCGATTAAATTTAAATAATCCGACAAACGAAATAGAAAAAATCAAATGTCAATTTGGTACATTTGTTGATATTAATCTCAAAGATTTAAAAAATCTAAAAAAAATAGTATCTAAAAAAACCCAGACCCTTACTTATTATGGAATCGACCCAAAAGAAGTTGAAAACATAATTTACAAATATAGGCTAAATGGTATAGACAGAATTGTTCCAATCGGCAGAGCTTTTGATATGGGCCCAATATGGGATGGTTATGATACGATCACTTCTTTATCAAGAATAATTGGAAGATAAATTTATGACAATTAAAAAAAAATTTAGTCAAAAACAAATTTCTCAACTATTAAAAATTTCAAAAAACTATCTATTTATTGATAAGGCTTTTAACATTACACCAGGTGTTTCAGGCCAGGCTTCAAAAAAAATCTATTTAAAAGATTGGTTTTTAAAATCACATTTTACTAACGATCCCACCATGCCAGGCTCTTTACAAATCGAAGCCATGTTACAAACAATTGTAACAACAATATATTGTGATAAGAAATTTAAATATAATAAGTCACTGATAGTAAAATTAAATACTAGTTTTTATAAGAAAATAAGTAAGTCTGGAAAAATAATTATAGATGCTAAAATCTTGAAAAGAAAAAAAAATTTTATTCAAGCAAGAGCACATGTTTTCTTCAATAAAGAAAGAATAAGTGAAGGAAACTTTAATTATATTAATGTTTAAAAATTTATAAAATGAGAAAAGAAGATATAAAAATTTCTGATAAAGTTTTTAATTCTTTTACAGTAAACAAGTTATCACCAACAACTTTTTTATTTAAAATTGATAAAAATAATATAGGTAAATTGTCTAAGCACGAAGTAGTCATTAAATCCCATTATTCAACTATCAATTATAAAGATATCTTAATTTGTAGAGGAAATCCTGGTTTAGTTAGAAAATTTCCACATATTCCCGGAATAGACATTGCGGGAGAAATAGTTCTCTCTAAAAGTAAAAAATTTAAGATAGGAGATAAAGTCACTGCCGTTTGTCAACCGACAGGAATTAATACATCCGGGGGCTGGTCTGAGTATGTAAAAATTCCAGACAAATGGATAGAAAAAATCCCTCGTGATATTTCTCTTAAAAAGGCCATGGTTATTGGTACAGCAGGTTTTACAGCTATGTACTCTGCCTTAAAACTTACAAAGCTAGGTTTAAAAAAAAATAATGGACCAGTACTAGTTACAGGTGCTACAGGAGGGGTTGGTGCATTTTCAATTTTAATATTTTCAAAGATGGGTTTCCATGTACAAGCAGTAACTAGAAAAATAGAAATGTCGAACTATTTAAAAAATCTGGGAGCCAAGGAGGTAATTGCACAGAGCGAACTAGACAACAATCCGGTAATGCCACTATTAAATCCTAAATTCTCAGCTGTTATAGACAGTGTAGGGGGAAATGTTCTTTCTACAGCATCAAAATTTGTTATTGCAGGAGGAAAGGTTGCCTGTATTGGCAATGCTTTAAGTGGAACGGTAAATATGAGCTTAATGCCACTAATACTTAGAGGTATTGATATGATTGGAATTAATGCTGAAATGGCCTCAAATAAAGAAAGGCAGCATACGTGGAGAAGTTTAACAAAAATTTCTAATTCGAGTTTAGATAAAATATTTAAAGAGTATAAATTTGAAGATCTCCAAAAGGTAATTTCAAATTTAACTAAAGAATATACTGGCGGAAGAAGAATAATAAAATTTCTTTAAATTTTACAGCAAATGTTTAAAAAAATTAAAATAATTTTTTTTTCATTATTTAAGTCTAGGTTTTGTATTTTAAAAAATACTAAAAAAAAGTTTATTATTTTTGATAAAGAAGGAAGCCTAGATCTTATTAAAATTTTACCTGAAAATTCTTATTTTATTCTTGAGACAAGATCAGAAAATTTAAGCAAAATATATTTTTCAAAAAAAATAATCTTTAAAACATTAAAGAACTTTTTATTTAAAAAAAAAAAACTTTTTAATTCCTACCTTATAAGCATTATCGAAGAGATTGAACCCGAAGTAGTAATAACTTTCATAGATAATTCATTTAAATTTTTTGAGATATCAAAAGTTTTGGAAGACAAAATAAAGTTTATAGCAATACAACATTCTTCTAGATACGATCTCTTAAGGCACAAGTTAGAATATCAAAAAGGAATACGTTCCGAAGATCTTTCGAAAAGATTTTATATCCCTCATTTTTATTGTTTTGGTCAACATGAAAAAGAGCATTATACAAAAAACAATATTTATGTGAAAAAATTCAATATTATTGGCTCATTGAAACTTATGAATGCTATGCAATATTTTGAAGAAAAAAAAGAAAAATTTCACAAAAATAAGTATGATATTTGCTTAGTGTCTGACGATGGGTATGATTTTAATAAAACTTTTAAAGAAAAAACTTTAGAAACTGACTATGCTTTAATAGCAAAAAATACCATTAAATATTCAATGAAATTTAATAAGAAATTCATCTTCTCATGGAAAAGATACAAAAACCATGGAGACCACAAAAAAGAATACAGTTTTTATAAGAACAATTTAAATGAAAGCGAATTTAATTATTTATTGGAAAATTCAATTTTTAAAGATGATAATTATAATTCATATAGGTGCATTTTACAGAGCAATATTGTTATCGGGGTTACGACCACTATGCTTAGAGAAACATTGTCACTTAAAGGAAAAATACTAACCTGTAATTATACTTCATTGCCATATTTTAACTTTCCAGTTAATGGCGTTTTCGTTCAGCAAAATCATGGATATGATAACTTTGAAAAAAAACTAACTTTATTGTTAAATATGAGTCATGAAGAATACTTAAAAAAAATTGAAAGTATTGGAGAATATACTATAAAATATTATGATAAAGAGGATCTTAAAAACTTAAAAAGAAAAATTCAAAGTTAAGAATATGTCTATTTTGTTTAAACATTTTTTAAATTCACTTGAGGTTAGTCTTGGAGTAAAGAAAAAAAATAAGGGGAATATTTTCAGTTTTTTAAAAACCTGGTATATAAGATTTTTCTTTGCTTTTCCCAAGGTTAGAAATCTTATTAAAGAAAAATTAAAAGAAGACTATATCGAAAAAAACTTATTTAAAAAAGATTGCTCAACAAACGAAGTTTTAAAATCTATATCTGACTTAGGTTTTTACAACAATTTGATAATTACAAGTGAAAATCTAAATAATATTAAAAATGATATTTTGTTTAAAAATACTATTTTTGCTTTCAAAGGAGAAAAAGAGAATTCAACAAATTTTTACAATAATCTTACACCGAATGATAATATAAATAAAATAATATCAAAAAGTAAAAATTATAAAATTTCACATGTAGGTTTGGAATTAGACTTAAACCAAACAAAAGCAATTAAACAATTTGCTTGTTCTAAATTTTTCTTAGAAATTGCAAAAAGTTATTTGAATTCTGATGATCTTACTATTTCAGGCCAGTGTTATATTTCTAATCCATTTGAAATTAGTGAAAGGGAAAAAAAAGATAATGCTCAATATTTTCATTACGATTTAGAATTTAAGAAATTTTTTAAAGTATTTATATATCTTAATAATGTTGATGAATTTACCGGACCACATTCTTTTGTGAAGAAATCACATAGGCAGAAAAGTTTTAAACATATTCTTGCTGAGAGAATTGATATTGAAGAGGTAAAAAGGATTTATAAATCAGATGGTATAAAAAAATTTACTGGACCAGAGGGCTCAACAATTATAGAGGATACATTTGGGCTCCACAAAGGAG
>MDSW01021500.1_pt1 | contig 10212 bp, 7 predicted proteins | sample 811171 | NCBI WGS metagenome assembly MDSW01 (sample SAMN05326641, study PRJNA326480) | marine metagenome | isolation source: seawater | place: Atlantic Ocean: North West | collected 2012 | reverse complement strand
TTCTGCGGATTCTGAAAGGCCTGGTCGTCATATATATAAGGTAACAGGGCGTTCAGCTCCTGGGAGGCTTTGCGCATTTCCAGGTTGAGCTCCGCAGCCAGCACAGGACTGACGCAGGCCAAGCCCAGCATAAAAAACCAAGATAGAACCACCGGTCGCATCAATACCACCTTTCATTTGAACATTTATTGTACTTGCTTTGGGCATAGGATACTCAGCGAAGGCGGCTGCTGGCTAGGCACTGACATCAATGTTTCGTGTCATAGGCCGAAATATCCTATAGTTACCCTGGATACTCAAAATATCCCTGGTACGCAAGTTACCTCAGGTACTCACGAGGATGTGACCATGAGAGCAACCGGGTTGGAAAGGGTGCACATGCTGCAGAACGTTCCCACCTTCGGCGGCATCAATGAACGGACCCTGTCGTTTCTGCTGGAGCAGTCCCTTACGACGGAGCAACAGGCCGGGGATGTGATTTTCCGGGAGGGCGACTACACCACTTCCATGTTCGTTATTGAACACGGGGAAGTGGCCATTTACAAGCAAAAAGGCGGTGAAGACTGTCTGATGGTGGTGTTGGGGGAGGGGGACTGTCTGGGAGAAATGGCACTGTTTGATTATATGCCCCGCAGTGCGTCCGCCGTGGCTCACACCGATTGCCGCCTGATTGAGATCACTTCCAAGAACCTTTATCAGATTTATCAGCAGGATATGGAGCAGTTCACCCTGATTCAGATGAATCTGGGGCGGGAAATAGCCCGCCGCTTGCGCAAGGCTGATGAACTCTGTGTAAAATGTCCTTTGCGGGATGATGTGGAGGTAAAAACCTTCCGTCGCATGCAATAACCACCACTACCCGGAACAATAACAAGAAGACGCGAGGAAATCGGGGATGGATGACGTGAACAATGAAAAGCAGCCCGGCAAAACCCTGGTGGCCCCCAGCCGCCGACTGGAATGGTCAGCACCTTTCCACTGGTTGCGGCAGGGCTGGGGGGATTACCGCCGGGCCCGGCGCATCAGCATCTGTTACGGCCTGTTTTTTGCCGTGGGCGGCGTCATCCTCTCACTGTTGGTTGCGCTTTACACCAGTACCATCTTTCTGTTCAGCATGGGTGTGCTGTTCGTGATACTGGGGCCGTTACTGGCCTTTGGTTTGTACGATATCCCCCGCCAACTGGAGCAGGGTGAAACCCCCACGCTTCGGCATTCGATGTGGCAGATTCGCCACAGCGCACCCAATCAATGGATTTTTGTGGTGGTGATGCTGGTGATTGCACTGATCTGGATGCGTGCGGCCACCATTATCCACGTGTTCTACCCTCAGGGGGCGGAACCGGCGCTGGAAGAATTAGTGACGTTCTTCGCGGTGGGTTGTTCGGTGGGAGCGCTGTTTCTTGGGTTGGTATTTGGTATCAGCGCATTTTCTCTGCCCATGATGGTGGACCGGCGGGTGGATGCCATATCCGCATCGCTGTCCAGTCTGAACGCGGTGCTCAATAACACCGGCGTCTGTATTCTCTGGGGCGGCCTGATTTTTCTGCTGGTGTTGTTCGGATTTGCCACCGGTTTTCTGGGCCTGATATTGGTACTGCCCCTGATAGGTTACGCGACCTGGCATGCCTATGAGGATGTGATGCAGTCAGAACCCGATGGATGAACGCGGATTTTAACGCTGTGCGGCGGGCCGTTGTGCCGCCAGCATATAATTGACCCGATGACTCTTGGTTAGCCGGTAGCGGCGGTTGAATGGATTGAGTGCGACGCCACTGCTCCAGACAGTGGCCAGGCCCTGTTGCTGTAACAACTGGGTGAGTTCCTCCGGGCGCACGAATTTGTGCCATTGGTGAGTCCCTTTGGGTAGTAGCCGGAGTACATACTCAGCGCCAAGGATTGCAAACACATAGCTTTTGCAAGTGCGGTTGATGGTGGACAAAAACTGGGTGCCGCCAGGTTTCAACCGCTCACAGCTGGCTTGCATAAAGGCTTCCAGGTTGGCCACGTGTTCCACCACCTCCAGATTGAAAACCAGATCGAACTGCCCGTTGAGTTCACCGACTTCCGTTTGCAGATAACGAATCTCCAGTTGCTCGGATTCAGCGTGCTGCCGGGCAATAGCAATATTGTTGGCGGCGGGATCGACGCCGGTGACCCGGGCCCCCAACCGGGCCAGTGATTCTGAAAGAATGCCGCCGCCACAGCCGATATCCAGCACATCCAGGCCCTGCAGGGGTTGAGAACTGTCACCGGCAATGACACCGCTATCACGCAAGACCTGCTCAATGACCCGTACCCGAAACCGGTTCAACAAATGCAGCGGCCACATGGGTCCGTCCGGGTCCCACCAGGTGGCGGCCAGCCGGTTAAATCGTTGCAGTTCGTCGGCATCGGTGGTGGTTTGGGGCGCGGCTTTCATCGCACCACCCGATAGCAGGGATTGTAGGTGCCGGAGCCGATTTTCATCCGGTTCTGCTGGACGAAAGTCTGTAACAGCATATCCATCGCCGACATAATTTCGGTATCCCCCTGGAGCTCAAACGGCCCCCGTTGCATGATCCGGGCGATGCCCTGCTCCTTGACGTTACCGGCCACGATGCCGGAAAAGGCCCGTCGCAGATTGGCGGCCAGCAGATGAATAGGCTGGTTCTTGCTGAGATTCAACGTCGCCATGGATTCATGGGTGGGTTCAAAAGGCGCCTGCATATCCTTTGGAATATTCAATTTCCAGTTGAAATAGAAAGCATCTTTGGCCCGCCGGCGATAATTCAACACCTGATCACACCCCTTGCGTACGGCTCTTGCCACTTCCGCGCACTCGCCGTTGATGACTTGATACTTTGATTGTGCCTCGGGGCCCAGGGTGGCGGCGATGAATTCGTTGATCATGTCGAAATACTGTCTGCTTTCAGCAGAAGCGGCAAAGATCAGGGGAAACGGGATGCGGCGATTACTGGGGTGCAGCAGTATCCCCAGAATATACAGAATTTCTTCGGCCGTACCCACGCCACCGGGGAACACAATCACGGCATGGGCCATGCGCACAAAGGCTTCCAGCCGCTTTTCGATATCCGGCATGATCACCAGTTCGTTGACGATGGGGTTGGGGGATTCGGCGGCGATAATTCCGGGTTCGGTGATGCCAATGTAACGCCGGTTCTGAATATGTTGCTTGGCGTGGCCGATGGTAGCGCCTTTCATGGGGCCTTTCATGGCCCCGGGGCCGCAACCGGTGATGATGTTCATGTCCCGCAACCCCAGCTGGTAGCCGGTTTCCTTGGTGAAGTCGTATTCCTCCCGGCTGATGGAGTGACCGCCCCAGCACACCACCAGGGGGTTGGTATCCCCCTTGCGCACCAGATTGGCATTACGCAGTATATGAAATACGGCGTCGGTAATGCCCACCTGGGTGTCGAGTCGAAACCGTTGGGAATTACGAATTTCGTTGGTGATGTACACCACATCCCGCAGTACCGAGAACAGTTGCTCGCGAATACCCCGGATCATTTTGCCGTCCACAAAAGCCGAAGCCGGGGCATTGGACAGTTGCAGTTTGATACCCCGGGCCTGGCGAATAAAGCGGATCTCAAAGTCAGCGTACTGTTCCAGAATTTCGCTGGTGTTGTCGTTGTTATTGCCGGTGTTGAGTACTGCCAGGGCACAGCGCCGGAAGGTTTTGAACAGTTCGGCATCGGTTTGATTCACCAGGGCACGAACCTCGGTGGGGGAGAGCAACTCCAGGGCAGCTTCCGGAGAAACGGTTGTACTGGCAACTTTATCTGGCATAAAGTGTTGGCATCCTTGAACAGCGGCCTGGCGCCGCATGGGTGAAATAAATCTTTAATTATCTTAGGATTATGACATCCGGTTTCGTTAACTATAGCATTTCGAAACCACTATTTCCGTGACCAGTGAAGAGGTAACAGGGCCGATGGACGTGCAGGCAGTCGCCACTCAACCGTTTTCCGGGCAGAAGCCCGGGACCTCGGGATTACGCAAGAAAGTTGATGTTTTTCAACAGCCGCATTACCTCGCCAATTTCGTGCAGGCCATCGTCAATGCCCTCCCCGCCGGGCAGCGGCGGCGACTGGTGGTGGGTGGCGACGGTCGTTATTTCAATGATCAGGCCATCCAGCTTATTCTGGAGATCTTGGTCGCCAATGGCATTGCTGAGGTGCTGGTGGGAGCGGATGGCTTGCTGTCCACTCCGGCGGTATCGAATCTGATCCGTCAGTCCAAAGCCGATGGCGGTATCGTGCTTTCGGCCAGCCACAATCCCGGCGGGCCGGGTAAGGACTTTGGTATCAAGTTCAATAACGCCAGTGGCAGCCCGGCGCCGGAGTCGGTGACCGATGCCATATACCACCAGACTCAGTCCATTACGGAGTACCGCAGAGTGGAGTTGCCGGCGGTTAAACTGGCGGTGGGCAGCCAATACCGGTTTCTGGAAACCACCATCAAGGTGGTGGACAGCGTGGCGGACTATGCGGCACTGATGCAGCAACTGTTCGATTTTGACCGCATAAAGTCGGCTATCGCCGGCGGCTCCCTGGATCTGTGTTTTGATGCCATGCACGCGGTGACCGGGCCCTATGCCCGGCGGATCTTCGGCGATTTGCTGGGGGTGGATCCGGTCCAACTGCGTAATTGCACCGCCCTGGCGGATTTCGGCGGCGGCCACCCGGACCCCAACCGGGTATATGCCCGTGATCTTTACGAATTTATGATGACGGAGCAGGCGCCACCTTTGGGGGCGGCTTCGGACGGTGACGGTGATCGCAACATGATAGTGGGCCGGGGCGCGTTCGTCAGCCCCAGCGACAGTCTGGCGCTTATTGCCCAGCATCATACAAGCATTCCCCAGTTTGCCGCCGGACTCAAAGGAGTGGCCCGCTCCATGCCCACCAGCACGGCCCTGGATCGGGTGGCCCAGAGCCTGAATCTGCCCTGTTACGAAACCCCCACCGGTTGGAAGTTTTTTGGCAATTTGCTGGATGACGGCCTGGTGCGGCTTTGTGGCGAGGAAAGCTTTGGCACCAGTGGTGATCATGTGCGGGAAAAGGACGGCGTCTGGACCGTGTTGTGCTGGCTGAGTATTCTGGCGGACCGGCGGCAATCCGTGGCTGATTTGTTGCGGCAGCACTGGACTGAGTTCGGTCGCAGTTACTATTGCCGGCATGACTATGAGGGGCTGCCCCCGGATCAGGCCCAGGAGACGTTGGAACAGGTATTGTCGCAACGGGACAGCCTCATTGGCAGCCGTTGCGGGAGTATGACGGTGGCGGATGTGAATGTCTTCTCGTACCAGGATCCGGTGGATGGCTCAGTGGCTGACAATCAGGGGGTGCGGGTGATTTTTGACGATGAATCCCGGGTGGTGTACCGGCTGTCCGGCACCGGCACCGACGCTGCCACGGTACGGGTGTATCTGGAACAGATCGAGCGCGAGAGCACTCGGCAGGGGCAGGATGCCATCGTCTATAACGAGGTGCTGGGACGCTTTGCCAACCATATCGCCGCCATTGAGGCGCGCACCGGTATGGCCGAACCGACGGTAAAGACGTGAACTGCGCCGCTTGACTGCATCAGGATGTTTCCACACAATCCGCTTCATCTTGAATATTGGCGAATCTAGCGCACATGAAGACAACTGAATTGACAGGCAGGGCATTGGACTACGCGATGTACTGTCACGCCTGTAAGGTCTCCGGTAAGGACCCATCCCAGGAGGAGTTTGAAGCCGGCTACCAGAACGGCCAGTTCCGGTTTCACCAGGACAAGGCCCTGTTCCTGGACCTGGTGGAGACCTATCGCATCAACACGCAGTATCTGGCGGAGGAGTGGCTGGCTTCCACCACCAGTGGATCGGCCTGGGGTGATACTCCGCTGATTGCCGCCTGTAGGCTGGTATTGGCGCTATCGCGCTAGTCGGCATCCCTGCAGGGGTATTGCTATACTCAGTGTGCCAGGACCCTATCCCGGGCCTGGTCATTTGCAGATTAAGCGGGAAAATCAGTGAGCCAATCGGGACTGCGGGTTCAGTTATTGAAAAAACTTTGGGTGCATCTCACACCCAAAGAAACCTATGGGCTGTCCAGCCCGGATAAAATCCAGCGTAGCGGCCAGACCCTCGGCGAGGTGCGGCGGCGGGAGCTGACCCATATTCTCACTCTGGAACGTCAGCTACACGAGCTGCGCCGGGGCCACGCCTCGCTGGATCCCTGCGGCAAGATTATCCGTTCCGCGGAAATCCGGGACATCCGTGAAGTCAAATTCGCATCCATCATCGAAAACGCCGGCAGTCTGGAGGTAGAGCCCGAGGCTCTGCCGGATATCGCGCATATGCTGGAGACCGCAGCGGAGCTCGCCCGTTTCGATGGGCTGGAACGACTGCTGCGACTGCAAAAGCTCTATCTGCTGGCGGAGCGCATGATTCTGTCCCTGGAATTCTCCAGCATCGACAAAGCGGCACTGGATCGCCGCTGGCTGAATCGCTGGCGTATCAATGCCTCCGAATCCTCTAACGGGGCGTTACAGCAACTCTGGGCCCGGGTCCTGGTGCATGAACTCATTCAGCCCGGCTCCACCAGCCTGCGCGGGCTGGAACACCTGTCCTGCTGCAGTCTGGAAGACGCCGAAATGTTAACCAGATTAGGCAGCTGGCTGTGTGGTGATTTCCTTTATCGCAGTGCCCTGCAGGCCGTGGCGGAGCCACACCATGTTGCTTGTTTTGAGCGCCTGGAGGAGCAATCCCTGATTCGGGGAGTGACCGGAAAGGTGTTGACAAAAACCCTTTATAGTCAAAAGGATAAGAGTTTCAGTTGTGTTCTGCCGGTGGCTGACAAGCGGCTCCAGATTGAGTCGTCCCAGGCGCGTACGGAGCTTCACGTGCCGGCTTACACGGTGACCCATCTGGGGCGGGAACTGGTAGCCCTGGTGCAAGTGACGGTGGACCCTCCATACCTGGATGCCCTGGTGCAGGATCTGCAGGCCCGGGGCCTCAATGTCAGTGTCGGTAACGCCGGTCATCAAGGGCCCCGTTCGCAATCCCTTTAATTCCTCGAAATCCCTGTGCTTTCTGCAAATGTTACTAAACTTAAGGGAAGTAACCGTTGTAGGATTTTGGGGTGGAGTTGTGGAAAAGCGCGAATTTCCGCGGGAAGGCGTCAATATTGAGGCGGTGATCAATAGCGGCAAAGGGGAGGGAAGCCTGTGTAAGATCCGTGATTACAGCCAGGAAGGCATGTTCATCGTCATGAATGACGGACGCTTCCTGAAATCACTGCGCACCCGGGTGATGAACCTGGACGCTTTGGTCACCATCACTTTCAAAACCCAGTCCCGCTACGTGGCGATCGACGGTATCGTTGTCCATCAACAGGATAACGGCCTGGGAATCCGTTTTGTCCACGCCAGCAAAAAGCATCTGCAGGAAATTGCCCAGGCCCATAGCGAGCGTCAGCAACAGAAACCCAGCCCCCAGGATCTGCGCGAAGAATTTGGCCGACAGCATCTTGCCGGCGCCAAAAAAAGCAGCCTGATGAATGGCCTCAACAAGCAACTTTCCGCCTTCGTCAATGAATATTTGCCGGAATTTTTGCCGGTTTTGGAGCAGGCCTTGCTGGACGAAGCCGAGGTGCAGGGGTCTGATGCCGCTCAGCAGGCGTATTTCGATACCCTCAATGGGCTGAAGCGGCTCGGTGATCGACTTGGGCAGCAAATGCTGGGCATTCTGAGCGCGGATGCAGTCGACGTGGCAAACGGCAAGTGGCCGGAAGCGCAACAGCATGAATCTGCCAACAGTGGTGCCCTCAGCCTGGTGGAGAAAGAAGAATTTGAGGATTGGCTAGTGGTACGGGTTGCCACTTCCCGCACTGAACTGCAATTTCGTGAGGTCCTCATCGAGCTGCAACTGCGGTTGGACGTTGCGTTTGGCGCCGAATCGGCTGCCCGGGTTTACAATCCTTACGGACCATCGGCATTGTGCCAGGCGTTCTACCAGTGCATTAAAGTGGTTCGACCCAGTCAAAAAGTGGAGCGTCTGGTCTTTAAGATATTCCAGACCAAGTTCCTCACCCATCTGGGGCCGTTCTACAAGGGGCTCAATCGCAGTTTGATCGAGGCTGGCATTTTGCCGGATGTGAATGTCGCCAAGTACCTGGCGCATCAGGCCCGGAATAAAAAGCCACCAGCTCCGGCCCCCGCCGGGGATCAGCCGGCAGAGGCCAAGCCGCAACCGGAAGCCGGCCCTGCCCCGGATTCCGCAGCACCGCAACCGGCGCCCACTATGGCAGACCAGCCTGTGCCGGGTGGGTTGGGCTCCTACGAGAAATTACAGGCGGGGCTGGCGCAGGCAAGATCCGCTTACGCCACCGCATCCCGGCTTTGGCAGATACACAGCAGGCCCGGTGAGGCGCCGGTGGTGGCGGACGTCAACGGCCAGATCAATCTGCCGGCGCCGGTGCTGAACGCTTATAGCGAGGCCATTCAATCGGTCAGACAACAGGTATTGTCCGAAATGGTGAATCTGGATCAGCCGGGGGCGTTGCGGGAGCATATCGCCAGTGCGGTGGGGCCGGATTCGCCTTTACAGCCGGAGCACCTGGAATCGGCGGAAATGATCGAAACTCTGTTCACCAATATTGTGGAGAATGCCCGCATCGATCAGGCCCTGCGCTCGGAATTGCGCAAATTGGAACTGCCCTTGCTGGAGATTCTGCTGACGGACCCGGGTTTGTTTACCGCGGAATATCATCCGGCGCGCCAGGCGGTCAACCATCTGTCACTGCTGTCGGATCGGGGCAGTATCAATCTCAAAAACAATCGGCCGGTGATCACCGACAGCGTGCAGAAACTGGTTGAAGCGGGTGTCCGTGAGCCACAGGTGGTGAAGGATGTGCTGCAGTCACTGGAAGTCCTGGTGGAGCGGGAAAAACAGCTGATCGAACGCAATCTCTCCCGGGTGACTGAAGCCTGTGATGGGCAGGAGCGGGTACGCTCGGCCAACACCATGGTGGAAAAAGAACTCAAGCAGAGGCTGGCGGAACAGCCGGTGCCAAAAGTCATATTGTCCCTGATCGCCAATGGCTGGCGGGATTTGATGCGCTTGTGTTATTTCCGCGAGGGGCTGGAAAGTCGGGCCTGGGAAATGACATTGATCGTGATCGACCAGTTATTACTGCGGGTTTTGCCCGGTGCCTATGACGAATCCCAGGTCTTGTTCAAAGCCGATGAGTTGTTGAAGCTGGTGCGTAAAGGCTTGTCCAAGGTGGAAAAGAATCCCACCCAGTCCGACAAGCTGGTGGAGCAGCTGGCGCTTCTGCTGCAGGATCATGCGCCGGACCAGGAACAGTTCGAGGCTTATCAGGAGCCCGACGAAATCCGCAGCGCATCGGCGGAGCGTCTGAACAAACTGGGTGTGCCCAGCGACGACAGGGCGATTCAACGTTGGTTGAAACGAGTGCAGAAGTTGAAGGAAGGCCAATGGCTGGAATTTGGGCAGGACCCCCAGAACTCCGTACTGAATCAGCTGGCCTGGATTTCGGAACCCATGGATCGCTACGTGTTTGTAAATCACCATGGCATGAAAGTTCAGGATCTGAGCCCCGAAGAGCTGGCGCTGATGCTGAAGCAGGGGGACGCTATCGTCCTCAGTGATTCGGAGATGCCCGCAGTGGAGCGGGGGCTCGATGCGCTGATCCAAAAGATTTACGACCAGTTGGCCCAGGAATCCTCCCATGATCAACTGACCGGACTAAAGACCCGCAAGGAATTTGAACGCTCCATTGCCCAGGCGGTAGCCCGCTGCAAACGCCATTCCATGAGCTATGTACTGGTGTATCTGGATGTCTTGCAATTCAAGGTCATCAACAACACCTGTGGTTATGAGGTGGGGGATGAGTTCCTGCGTAATGTGGCCGGACGGATTCAGGCGGTGGTGAATGATGATGCCATGATCGGTCGCATCGGTGCCAATGAGTTCGGTATCCTGGTGCCGGTGGATAACGAGCGCGGCGCCTATCTGCTAACCACAGAAATCAAAAGCCAGGTTGAGCAGGAGCGGTTTATTTCCGGTGAGCAGAGCTTTGTGATCAGCACCGCTGTTTCCATGGTGGTGTTCGATGAGAGCAATAATCAGGTGATGGAGTTGTTACGCTCTGTGGAATCCGCGGCGGAAATTGGTAAGAAATCCGGCCAGCGGGATATTCAGGT
>MDSW01152203.1_pt1 | contig 10213 bp, 2 predicted proteins | sample 811171 | NCBI WGS metagenome assembly MDSW01 (sample SAMN05326641, study PRJNA326480) | marine metagenome | isolation source: seawater | place: Atlantic Ocean: North West | collected 2012 | reverse complement strand
GTTGGCACCGATTTGGTCTTGTTTGAGAACTACATCGACATCGACGGGGACGGTTCAGACGACCTTTCAGTGGGATTGACCTTGGAGGGATTGACCACGCTTGGCGAAGGCTTTGGCATTGAGACGGGCAGCAATCCCATCCCTGGTGCCCCCGGTTTGCCTACGGAGCTATGGATTCGACCGACCTTTCAGTGGGCTGTAAATGCGCTAAACATCAACGACCCGCTGTGGAATGAACTCGAACACCTTGAAGTCACGTTGATGAAAGGCCTTGCTTTTGACATCACGCTCTCCAACTCAGAATCCTACGCCATTGTCGTGGATACACGCTTTACTCAACCCCCCTCCGATGTGACCTTGGGCGTTGGTATTGAACGAATATCATTTGACATTAGCAGCGCCATCGCCCTCCCTCAACAATTCCTTGCGTCACTTCTGCTGGGCAACGTGAACTCCAGCGATTTGTCGCTGACAGGAATCACGGCCCCTTACGCTGTTCGCTTGAACAACCCGAATGCACCGGGGAGCACCGACCAAACCGATTGCAGCGAGACTTTGAATTACGATCCTGAAACCGACTACGATGCCAAGAGCAGGGACCACAAATGCGGCATTGGCATTGGCGTGGGTTACGTTCGCTTTGGAGAGGTTCAGCCCGACCAATCCATTGACATTCTTGAATACGCCTACCTCGATGTTGGCTTCCATCCCGAGGAAGGAAACACCATCATTCCCAGCGAAGTCGACTTGACGTTGCGCAACGACAACCTTGGAGACAACAGTTTCGACACCATCGAGATTTACTCCGATGTGGGCACAGACGTCTACATACACTACTTTGAGGACCGGTCAAACGTCCCTGAAGGTGACGACCCCTTCGGAAACATCACCGACTCCCGTCTATGGATTCGAGGCCTTCCTTCAGGGAGCCTCCATCCGGATGAAATTGCCGCCATCTTCACGACCATCGGCGAAGCGCCGGGTTCGGTGAATTTACCCGGAGAAATTCCAGACCGACTTTCCCTGATGATCGCCATCAAGAATTTCTCCGCCGACAACAGCAACAACGTCAACGACCCCACCCTTCCAATCAACCCCGCCTCACCACCCAACACGCTGCTGTTGATTGCCGGTACGTCGGCCATCAAGGAGTTCAACTATGCTTCAACCTTCAAGCGAGGGGGCTATTCCGGTGACAGTTCCTCCATGGTAGTGGAAATTGAAGACCTTCCGCGCGTCATTGTCATCCAAGGCAGTTTCCTGCTGTCCTCCACGGGCGTCAATCGGGTGAACTTTGACAATCCAAACCTCAACACAGTTGCGCAATTCTTTGACAATGCGCTGCTTACGGTGGTGGAAATTGTTCTCGACATCGGAGCCATTCTCAACGGCTTGCCCACCGCTGTCGTTGGGACGGCGGGTTCCACCGGTGGCGTGATTGACATTCAGTGTTTCAATCAGGTCAAGAAGAGCTTGCCAAGCAGCAATCGAGAATCCATGGAGATCGGACACCTGCAGTTCGCCCTTGCGAGCAGCCCGCAACCTTGGCTGCCCGAAATGGACCATATTTTACTCTCCGAGGACACTGAAATCGCCATCGTGGACGGACGTTTGGGACCGGTTGACCCGTTGGTTCCCGTGGCCATGAGCATGCGAATCGGCGGTATATCTCAGGTCCGGCACGCTTTCGACCCCATCAATGAAGTTCGAGACATGCAGTTGGATGGTTCGCCCAGCGGCTCGTTGTTGATTGGGCACATCAAGCACGACGGAGTCGACATGGCCAACGCCACCAAACAATCCGCTATGGTGTCCAATCGCCCAGCGCAATTTGACATCCTCCAACAAGCGGACTCGCTCCAATACCTGGCGAGTGAACCCATTGGAACCATCACCTACGGGGGCCAATCCGGAGAGCAACGCAACGCCATACGCCTCTCTGGACTTCCCGCCGAGTTCACCCTCGTCTTGGGCGACACCGTGGGTTATGTGGCCGATGGGCCGATGGAGAGCATTCAGGTTCAGATGACCAATGCCAGCACGCCCTTGACCATGGACGGCGACCACATGCGGTTCTGGGTGAATGAAGACACGGCTGAAGCAAGCCTTAGTCTGAAAATTTCGGACATCACGTCCATCGAACGGCTCAGTCCGCTCATTCCAGGTTCCACTGGACCCGAAGGCAACTCAGAAGTCCGGTTGGTGCGAAGTTCGTCCTCCCCGTTCAGCGTTTCTTTCGAAGACGCCTCCACTCATTCAAACCCCTTCCTTGGACTCAACGGGCAAGTTTACTTTGACCCCCTTCCTGCGAACATTTCCCTTACCTTACCTTCCGACGTGGACTCAGAAGGACTCGAACTCCCCACCTTTGGGGAAGAAGAAGGCATTGAAGCGCTTTCGTTCTTCCTCGGAGACCTCGTGGACTTTGGCAGTGTTGTGAACGATTTCGTTCACGCCTTGACCGTGAACGTCGGCGGAGAAATTGGGGAAAGCGAAAACATGAGCCTTGGCTTGGATTTGTTCACCGGCGAGGCGTTCAACATGACCGTGGACCTCAAGAAAGGGTCGAACCTTGAAGCCCAACCCGACTGGATGCATGGCCTTGGAGTGGAAGCGCTCGAACAAACGCGGCTCGAAGCGAACCTGTCGCGCATGCCGGCCTTCACGGCCACCACCCGTGGACCCATGGAAGCGATTCTTCAAGACGGCCGAATTGATGCTACCGAACGGGTTCAAGCCCTCACCATCCTTGAGTCCATCAACATCACCGCAGCGGAAGCCTTGGTGGACGCATTGGAAGATGGCCGAGTCGATGACGACGAGATGGCCGATGTGAACCTCAGTCAACTCGCCAATGAGGGGTTGACATTGCAGGACATGAGAGCTTGGCATCTTCGGGCATGGATGCCCTCCCTTCCTGCTGGGAAAATCGAAGTGGTGTATGATTTCAGGATGCTCGCTGGCGTCCCCACCTACGAAATCGATCTCAAGATGTCGCAATGGCAGCCGATGTACCCTCAACTCACCATCATCGCCAACGGATTGGACGGCCAAGACGCTGAACTCTTCATCGATGGCCTCGACACCACCATGCCGCGCAACGTTGAGATCAATGCGCTCTTTTCAACCCAAGAAAACCTGACCGTTCCCCGAGTTTCGGTTGACATGTATTACGACGCTGGCGTCCGACTGAAATCAGCCCATGCCATTCTCATCGACCACAACGCATTGACGAGGGTTGAAGCGTTGGTGGTCGGAATCCCACAGTCCACGGATGTTTCGGCTGTTATTGGCGATGTGTTGGTTCTGGAACTCGTCGTTCCCGAAATTTACCGAATCAACGGCCACTCGGCAGATTCGTTGATGCTCAAACAATTGCGGTACATTGACGGATTTTGGTACCCTTCCACGGCGTTCATGCGAGACCTACCAGGTGAAATGGCACTCTCCACCGTTCCTGATACCCGCTTTGACATCCGAAAGCAAACGGCCTTCCAAGGCATGCGAACGCTGGATTATTCATCCAATACAAACGATATGGATCTCTACTTGGAGGCCAGTGGACGCGCCATTGAAGCCAAAGGCGATGTGCTGATGCTCGCCGAGGACTTGCCCACCCGATTCGTGTTGGAATTGACCGATGATTTCGGTATGCGCGTTGAATCATCGGGCTCAGGCGTCAAGAAAGTCTACGTTCGTCAGACCGATGTTCCCGCCCAGCCAGGCGTGACCATTGAACGGGTGGAAGTGGTTGGTCAGAACCTCAAAGGGGCAACCATCCACCTCTACACCTTGCCAGGAGAATACCCGATCATCGTCATTGATGACATCACTGATGGACGCTTGGTGGCCACCGCTGAAGCCTACGTCCAGCCGGGTGTCATTGAGCCGTGGTTGAACCCGATCCTTGGGGACTTCGAAATGGAGGGGCGAGCCGTGCTTTTGGATGCCCAATTCACGGGCATTGTTCCCACTGCATCCTCGGTTGGTGTTAACGGAATTGTTACCGATCTTTCCCTTGTTGGGTCCCTCACGGGCGAGTTTGTTGAAACTCGCCACGTGATGGTGATTGACCCCATCAGTTCGGCGCTTGCCAGCGGATTGGCCATGATTTTCGGGTGATGCATGATGTCGGAACCAACTGCGGATGATTTGCGAACGGGCGGTTCTCCTTCGGAGGACGAAGCGTTCGAAGATTGGGAGGCCGAACAAGAGGCTGCAAAGTTGTTGATCACGCTCAAGCGGGAGGTCACTCCAGCGAGGGTCGCCATGGCCGGTGCCGTGCTGTTCATGCTCATCACGCTGGCATTGAGCGGTTGGTACTGGTTGCTTCCACGGGATGCCGTCACCGTTGAGACCCATTACATGCAACGGGGCGGCCATCTGATGATGACCGAACTTCATAACGACGGCAGCCGGGACATCACCGATGTGGTCTTGGAAATAGAATTCCAAACAAAAGAAGGCGAACTCATCGAACGCATGGCCCTTGAACTCGATGTTCTCGAGGGTCATGCCTCAATCTCGGGTGATGATTTGGAGATGATGGTCATCGGGTACACCGTGTGGGCTGAATACAACATTGTCATCGAACTTGAGTACCGAGATTATACCGGTCAATTGCGGCAACCCGATGCCTTTGTCCACGAAGTGGGCGAATGGTCTCAGGAAATTTTCATGGACAAAGCCGAGCGACACATTTGGCCGTTGGATTGAGCCCTGTTTAGACAAGCAGACCGAACCGATAAAGGACAGGAACAAGAGGCCATTCCATGGCTGGAGTTTCCAACCGCCTCTCCGCAGGTGTGTTTGTTCTTCTCCTCCTGTTCTCAACATCGAGTTCCTTGTTTACTCCCGGAAGCGATGAGAGGAACGAGGTGACGACCTTCAATCCCGATTGGGTTCGCTTTGAGGTCAGTGATGATGTCTACCGTGAGGCCGTTGGTGTCATGGATGATGGCTTGACGGACGAGTCCCGAGACCTCCTCGCCATCACGCCCCTCGGTACCTTTGATGCCACCGGGTTCACGCTGAATCGGCCGGTCCCGGAATCGTTGTTGGAACCAAGGTTCGACGTGCTGATGCTCATCGTTTCCAACGAGATGCACTTCCATGATGTCCGGTTGGAACTTGAACAGGTTCCAGGTTTAGCGGTTCGAGAATTCATCTCTCCGTCTGGTTTGATGGTTCAAGGCACGCCTGCGGCGCTCCAACAAGCAGAACTCCATGGAGCCGTTCTCACCAGCCATGCCGTGCCAATTGGGATGTTCCTTCATCCTGACTTGGTGGACGTTGTTCTCCTGAATGAAGGTGAATCAGCTCTGGAGAACCTCCTACTCCGTCTGGACGGTTGGCGAGATGCCACCGGGCCCCTTGACATCGTCTCTTTGACCGATCAATTCGGTTTCACGTTGGAACAAGACCTTGGGGAAGTTGCGAGGCAGACGTTTGTCGAGTCAAAAGCATGGGATGCAGGTCGCTTCGAGGGAAGGCTCGCTTCGGTTGACCTTGCTTCCTTGTTGCTGCAACCATCGGTGATGCAACTTCGCCCCGACCCCGCCTTTGCAGCGTTCAACGACCAGTCCCGTGGCCACATGAAAGCGAACACGATGACGACGTACTTTACCACCGATTTGGACGGCTCTGGACAAACCGTGGCCGTGGCCGATTCGGGGCTTGATGAGGACCATGGGGACTTTGGAACCCGCGTGGTGGGCAACTACGATGTCATCGGCGATGGCTCAACCGCTGACAAGCACTCCGGCCACGGCACCCACGTCGCTTGCACCGTGTTGGGCGACGGCTTCCGCGGTGGATATGGAGGGGTTGCCCAGGCGGCTGACCTCTACTTCCAAGCCATGGAAAACGACAACACAGGAAATTTCCAATCCCCTTCCCTCAACAACTTGCTCAACACGGCCTACAACGCTGGTGCCCGAACCCACACCAACTCCTGGGGTTCTTCGGCCGCGAGTGAACAATCAAAATACAACTCCGAGACGGAGGACGTCGACGACCGAGCGAATTACTTCGACCGCTATTACAACGGCGTTGAGGGCATGACGATTCTGTTTGCGGCCGGAAACGACGGCCCAAATTCAGGAACCGTCTCGCCACCGGCCACCGCTAAGAACGTGATTTCCGTTGGCAATCATAAAAACCGCGGCAGCGGCTCCCCAGACAGCATCTGGAGTGGCTCTTCCAGAGGACCCACCGATGACGGTCGCATCAAACCGGATTTGGTCGCTCCGGGTGCTTATGTTCGCTCTTGTCGCGCCCAAGAAGCCACCGACACCAACGGGGCGTCGTGGAGAAATTCCTACTACCTCGAGTACACGGGGACCTCAATGGCCACGCCCAATGCGGCGGGGGCTGCGGTCATGGTTCGTGAATACCTCGAAGAAATCGCTCAACGGCCTTCACCCCAGGGGGCTCTGGTCAAAGCGCTGCTTGTGCTTGGAGCCCAAGACATTGGTTCGCGTGACATTCCAAACGAAGACGAGGGATGGGGGCGCGTCAACCTTCGTAACAGTTTGGCCCCACCCGGGGGTCAGGGCATTTGGGTGGATGACCGCTCGGTCATGTCCGGCACCGGTAATAGCAAATCGTACTCGTTCAACGTCTCCCAGTCCTCGGGGTTGTTCAAAGCCGTCTTAACGTGGTCGGATGAGCGTGGTTCACGCTTCTCTTCCGCTCAACTGGTTAACGATTTGGACTTGGAAATCACCTCTCCTGACGGAACGGTCTACCTTGGTAATGATTTTGCTAACGGGCGTTCAGCGACCGGTGGGGCACGCGACAGCGTCAACAACTTGGAAGTCGTTTTGATCGACAACGCCGCCATGGGGACTTGGACGTTGAAAGTGAAAGACGCGCAGCATAGCGGTGGAAAAACACAACCCTACGCTGTCGCCGTTTTGGGACACGGGGTCAACGATTTGCGGCCTGACCCGAAGGTGGTTCCCGAGGATTTCGAGATGGACGTCGCCATTCCTCAAGTGGACGACCCCGTCCAACTGACCACTTCATTCTTCAACTTCGGAAACGCCAAGGCCAACACCTTCCCGATCGCCTTTGAGGTCGACGGAACGGAACTTTCTCGCCGCACCATCGAACTTGGGGCTGGTTCAACCAAGGTCCTCATGTGGCCATGGACGCCTCAAACGGCCGGCTCCACGACCCTCTCATTCATCATCGACCCGGACGATACGATGGAGGAAATCCGCGAAGACAACAATCGCCTGGACGTCCAAGTAAACGTGACAGCCCCGGGGGTGAAATTAGAAACTTCAACACCGGTCCAAATCCTCAACTCAAGCAGCATCACGACGACTTCGTGGAACATCTCACTCACCAACACGGCGTTGATTTCAACCAATGCTTCGATGCAAACCAACCAGGCTGTCCACGTTGAAACAGGCCAAACCATGCCGTGGTACGTCGGCAGCACAGAATCCAATTTCTCCATGGAGGGTCAGGCGTCCGAATCCATCTTCGTCACGCTTGTTCATCCTGCTCCCCCTGCCCCTGGGACCTACCGCATTGACCTGTTGGCGTTGGACGTTGACAACAGTGTGGACTATCCATTAAGCATTGACCTCGTCGTTCCTGACCTTCCGGAAGCGGGCTTGGAATTTGATTATCAAGTGGTTCCCGTTCATCCATCAGAACCCACCAACATCTCGGTGCGATTCCTCAACAATGGAAATGCACCCATTGGGTACGATCTCTTCCTCGAGGCGCCCGCTGGCTGGCAAGCAGGGTTTACCAATCTTGGAAGCGAAGGTGGGGCTTCCTCCGGTTCAACTGGACTCATCAGCAGTGAATCTTTCAGAGCGGTTGGGCTGATGTTTACGCCCCCACAAGTGATGACCGCCGCAGGCGCTGAACGCATGATGAAGCTAACCGCCGTGAGCCAAACTGAGCAACAGGAATTGGTTGTTTTCGACATTCCAATTCAAGTCATGACGGTGCGCGAAGTATTGGTGAACGTCGAGTCCTCCATCGGGACCCTCCGGCCTGACTCCAGCATCACGCTTCGGTATTCCATCGAGCACAAAGGCAACATCGACCTCGACTTGACGCCTTCGTTTGAACTGCCAACCGGATGGTCTGTTTCTTCCTCCCTCGAGGTCGTTGAATTGCCATGGGCCACCAGCAAAAACCTCCTCTACACCCTCGAGGCCGGCAACAATGCCCGCTCAGGCCAAATTCAACTCCATCTTGACAACGGTTCCAACCGGTTCACTTGGGCGGGCGATTTGACCGTTGAGGTTCTCCCGGAGCCAGTCGTGACGTTCCTTGGCTTGGAACTTCAAGACGGCACCATGTTTGACACCCCCCAAGGCGGCGGAGCTCATCCCTCGGGCGAGAACCTCAAGTTCACATGGTTGGTCAGCAACGAAGCCGAAACGGCATGGAATCCAAGCGCCAGCCTCCAACTTGACCCGGGTCTGTTTGGTGATTGCACCCCGGTTGGCTCCGTGGTCAAGGGTGAGGTTTCACCGGTGGTGTGCAACGTGCTCATCGCCGCCAACCTGGCGCCGATGAGTGAACCTTCCTTCACGCTCGTGCTCAACGATGGAGGCGTGGAACGAACCACTACGGTTGGTCTCTTGGTGGCGACCAATGAACAAGTTTCGTGGGACATTGGCGCCGTGCCAGTGTTCACCACCGGGCAGGAGCGGCAGGTCACGCTGGAACTCACCAACACGGGAAACACTCCTCTTCAGCGTCAGTTGGTCGTTGAAGAGCCGGAGAAGTGGGCCGTCTCGATTGACGGAAACGACATCCTCGACCTTGAAATGGGCCAGTCGGTTCTGGTTCGACTGAATGTACGAGCCGACTCGCCGGGAACAGCTGACATTGTCGTGCGCTTGGCTCAAAGCACGGCTTCCGAGCCAACCTACTCCTTTACTGCCTCCTCTACCGGGGAGCCCATTGGAACCTCTGGTGAGAGCGGACTGAACTCTGCGTTTACGATCGCGCTCCTCGGTGCGGTTCTCCTCGTCGCCTTCGCCTGGCTCGGCATCCAAATGCTTCGTGGCCGAGAGGACAACTCCTCACCAAACCAAGGCCAGTTACCGGTGCCGATGCCCGGTCAACCGTTGCCAGCGCTCCAGCCTCAAACACCACCGGTTTCGAATCAGGTTCAGGCAACGGCAACCGTCGCTCCCGTTGTCCGTCCGGTGTCCCCTGCGGCGACTTCGGAGGCGCCGGCGGTTTCCCCACCACCGATGTGTTGGACGTGCCGCGAACCCATCACTACGGCCATGGTGGGTTGTCCATCGTGCGGTGCACGCTATCACGCCGATGGATTCAACGGTTGCAATGCCCATGAAATCGAGGCGTGTGTGAATTGCGGTTCGCCAGCCAGCGCCTTCGTGAAGGCTTGACTCAACGCCGTTTGTTGAAGCATCTGGAGCATAGGGTTTTGATAGGAGAACGCTGAGCGCAGACCATGATGCCTACGGCAAGCGCAGTAACCGCTTCTCGTCGCACGGCCATCTTCCTCGCCCTTGTGATGTGCAGTGCTCTGCTTCCATTGACGGCGCCGGGAGTCTCCGCTGACGGCCGAGCCGCTTCCATTTCGGTGACGCCCATTCCAAGCGCCATGGAAGTCAACCCCGGCGAAGCAGGTGAATACACCATTCGGGTTCGAAATACGGGTTCAGACCCGGTTACTGTGAACATTCAATCCTCGCAAGAAGCCAGCGAAGACTGCCAAGGATTTTCCTCAACCGTCACCCAAATCCCAGGACAAATTGATGGCGGGAGTTATGAAGAGGCTGACATGAACGTGAGCGTCGCTCAAACCGTGGAAGCTGGTTCGGCTTGCGTCACCACCATCACCGTCACCATCACGGCCGTCATTGGAGCGCCCGCTGCAGAAATTCCTGAACCCTCAACGGCTGATGTGACCACCACCGCAGCCGATGGCTCTGGAAGCGCTTTGTTTGGCGTTGACCTTACCATCAACAACAAGAACAAGAATTGGAACGGTGAGGAAGAAATTGACTACCTCATCGAGGTCGAAAACACCGGTCAATCCAACCAGACCATCAACCTCGCTGTCGAAGAAGGAACGGGGCCTGGATGCGCTTCCACCTCCTCCTTCACGGTGACCCTCAGCGAGACCAGCGTGAACGTCGACCAAGAAGAGTCCGAAACCGTCACAGCGACCGTCGAAGTCCCCGAAGGAGCTTCGGCGGAC
>MDSW01179652.1_pt1 | contig 10214 bp, 11 predicted proteins | sample 811171 | NCBI WGS metagenome assembly MDSW01 (sample SAMN05326641, study PRJNA326480) | marine metagenome | isolation source: seawater | place: Atlantic Ocean: North West | collected 2012 | reverse complement strand
GGGCAACCATGTACTTGCGGTCACGCCTGGATAAACGGTACTTTCGAGAATGACCACTTTGCGATTTCCATTCCCAGCCGCCTCGAAGACTGCTCGCCCTGCACTTTCGACATAGGACAAATCAGGCTTGAGATCTGGAGAGACTGGCGTAGGCACAGTCACGATGAGGACATCGCATTCTGCAGTCGCCTCTGCTGTACTTCGGGTAATGTGCCAACGGTCAGATCCTGGGGCTGGAATCATGTCATCAAGGTCAGGATCTCCAAGCGGATTCTTGCCTTCATGCAAGGCGTTGACAATTCGCTCGGACAAGTCTACACCCCAGACATTGAACCCCGCATCACGGAACCCAATGGCGGTAGGCAAGCCAACATAACCGAGACCAATGATACCAACGTTCAGGTCACCAGAATCGGCCCGGGCAGCGAATGAAGCATCCCATCCCATGATTTCGCGGCATCTCTCTTGCTTCATGAAGCCCTCGGTCGACCAAATGCATCAAAGAACGCCGCCCGTAGGGCGGCATATGCGCGTTTTTGTCACAGGCGGTGCCGGTTTCATCGGCTCACATGTTTGTGAAAAATTACTGCAACTGGAACACGAAGTAATCATCTTTGACAATATGTCCACAGGTGACCATCAAATCGAAGGCGCAACTTTGGTATCGGGGGACATTCGAAATCTAGAGGAGATTGTCGATGCTATGCAAGGCTGTACCCACGTTGCACATCTTGCTGCTTTATCCTCAGTACCTGCTTCGATTGCGAATCCAAAATTATCTGCTGACATCAACCTTCAAGGCACAATGAATGTGATTCAAGCCGCCGAGAAAGTGGGGATTCAGCGTATTGTATTCTCAAGTAGTGCCGCAATCTACGGGGATGCCACTGAGATGCCGGTGACCGAAGAAACAGTCACGAATTGCCAATCACCCTATGCTGAAGATAAATTGGCTGCTGAAGTCGCAGTACTGAATTCCGAAATCGATGCCATCTCATTGCGCTATTTCAATGTCCACGGCCCCAGGCAAGATCCCAATGGAGCTTATGCTGCAGTGATTCCCTCCTTCATTCACAAGCTGATGGATTGCACGCCCCCAGTCATTTATGGGAACGGCGAAGCCACTCGAGATTTCGTTACGGTTGCGGATGTAGTAACTGCAAATGTGTTGGCGCTGACCTCTGAATCTGAAACTGCAGTTAATCAAGTCTACAATGTCGCCTCTGGTACATCCATTTCGATTTCAGAACTGTTCAGCACTATCCGAGTGCTAATAGCAGACCACAATCCCGAGGTTGCATCGATTGAGCCTACAATGCAACCCAGCAGGGAAGGTGACGTTCTGCACTCTTCCGCCTCAATCGAAAAGGCACGACGTATTTTGGGTTTCAATCCTGAGACTGACCCTCATCTTGCGTTGGCAGCGACGGTGGAGGCGTATTGGGCGCAGCGCGCGTAGGCGCTTCAGGGAAAACCCCCTCAGGGTTGTTTTCCAAGAAGTGGCCCTGGGCTACAAGATCTCCAAGTTTCTCGACACCCGCTTCAACCAAATCAGGGTCTTGTGATTCAGCGAGTTCCCATGCGTCTTGAGCCCGCTCATCACGTGCTACATTGGCTTCAGCCATGAGTTTCTCCCCTTCGGTTAATTCGTCTTCAATTCCTTCATATTCCGGGCGAGGCGTCATGGCATCAATACGTGGCATTCTGGCATCAATGGTGTCAGCACCCGAACCTTCAGCAGGACCTTTGGGGTCTCTACCTCGAGTTTTGTAAACAACTCGTCCCCATTCATCTTGCTCCTTTGAAAGGACTCCACCTTTCTCAGGACGCATCAACACATCGAGGATGTCCGAGCCGCCAGGCATACCCAAGAATCGAGCTGCAATCCCTCTACCTTCTTGTTGTAGCAAGGGTGTAACATTCATTCCAGAAATGAGCCCATTTCGGATTTGTCGATATCGCTGATTACCCGATTTTCTTGCGAATAGAAGGGCGGCGAAGAAGGAGATTGAAACAGCTGCAATCGACTCAGGCGCAGAAAGTTTTAGCCCAGAAATAAAAAGCATCGAAATGGAGAGAATCAATCCAGTTGGAACCCACAACACGGTTCTCTGCAGAACGAGGTCGCGACGCAGGCGCCCCATGTCTTCAGGGCTGAGCGGCGCGGAGCCGACCCAAATCAAATCATCACTCGACACAACCTGCCCTAGGCTGCACCGACATTGAATGCTTCTACCCAATCATCATCATTTTCTGGTTTCAATGGCCTGGCCTGCAAAACCAACTCGGGAATCCTGGGTATTTTTCTCGACGGACGTTCAGAGATGGTTGGAATTCGAATATTGGCAGATGGTTCATCAGTTCCACTCACAACAACTGAATCAGAAACCGAGACATTTGATGTTCGAGGCTCTAGCGCCAATCGGTGTAATAGATCACTCATCGTCCGTTGCATCTCACGACTCTGCTCTGCAAATGCCTCCGTAAGGCGACCACTCTCGTCGGCCAACTTTTGTTGGGCCTGATGGGCTTCGTTGGATTGAGTACCCAGTACTCTTTGCATGGTATGAATCATCTCATCCCATCTTCGATTCACATCTTCAGTTCGCTCTTCGAATTGTGCCAGCATCAATTCCTGTGATTCAATTAATCTCTGTGCTTCTTCCATTGCTCTAGCCTGCGCCTGCAACGTAGCACGTTGACTTTCGATGAGTCGCCTTGCCTCCGGGGCTCCGACCGCATCACGCCGCTCTAGCTCAGAAACAGCCGAAGTCAATTCCTGACTCTGAATCCGTAAATGATGATCTAATTTTCCAATTCTCGAAGCCGCATCTTTCAATCGTAAATATTGGCCATTGATTACATGACGAAGCCTTCGTTTTTCTGCTCCATTCCGAGGTAGTTCAAACAACAATACAACATACGTGCCAATGATTACACCAACCGTTGGTTCTTGCAAAATAATCGTCAACCAAATTCCTGCCGCGAGGCCCGCAAGGATAGATACAAGTCTAGACATCCCAATCAGTTTCTTCTAACACAGGCCCCCTATAGGGAGAAATGTGGGGGAGCCCGGGAGCCCACATCAAGCAAGAGTGAAGATATTTTCATCGATTTCAATAATCGACCCTTGCTCAAGAAGCCATTCTAAACCCTCGACCAATTCGTCGGATTCAATTCCACGAGGTACCAACGCCAAACCCAACCCTTCGAGGGTTTCCGGCAAATCACCAGCCTCCTCTTTCATTTCAAAATGGAGAAGGATGGCTTGAGCACAAACTGCGAGTAGAGGATCATCACCAATATCTTCGGGCAGATATTGCAAGTGGGCAGAGGCAGGATGTGGCTCCCATGCCTCATCATCGATTTGGTCAGCATCATCTGGTTGATGGACGGAGCCAAATGCATCGAATAAATTGCATTGACGGGTGCCCCCCTCATCGAGTTTGATGTCCCTACCAATTCGATTGGCCAACGCTTCCAAACGAGCGATTCGTTGCTCTAGCCGCATTTTTTCTCTGACAAGATTCGCATCGATGATTTTCAACTCTTCATTTGCACGCTCTGTTAACCACTCGAACATGTCCCAATCTGGATCCAATCTCAACATGGTGTCCCACAAGCGCTGTAATTCGTCAGGTAAGGCCGCCGCATCGAGACGAGGGCGCTCATCACCATCAGATGGCTTTCCTGACATCTTCTTGAAGGGTGTCGTGACGGTACATGAAGAGTTCGCCCCAAGCCTGACTTTTTGTGGTCAACAAACGTATGCGCTCCTTCATGTAGGGGGAGTGCTTGGCAGTCGCTATGACGTCCTACACCTTGGCCCTGTTGCCCGGTGACGGTATTGGCCGTGATGTCATGAATGAAGCCATGAAAATCTTAGATTGTGTCGAAAATCTCTCCCCAATCTCACTGACGTTGAATGAAATTCCCTGTGGCGGCAAGTATTACCTTGAGACTGGTGAAGAGTGGCCCAAAGGTAGTTTTGAGTTCTGTCGAGATGAAGCTGATGCGATTCTACTTGGCGCAATCGGTTGGCCTGGAGCTCAGACTGAAGATGGCGACCTGGCAGGGGGTTCAGTCATCTTAGGCCTCCGCAGTGGACTCGACCTGTACGCAAATGTACGTCCGATTAAGTTGTATGAAGGCGTTCGTCACAAGATCCATGGTGAATTTACACAAGTTTGGAAACCTGGGCAAGTAGACATGGTCATCATTCGTGAAAATACTCAGGGACTGTACCACGCTTTGCTCCGCCGTTCTGCAGATAAAGCGCAAGGAAGGCAACCATGGGAACCCGAAGACATGAATTTCCCTGGACTGGAAGGCGAAGTCGCATGGGACCCCCGCCCCATTTCAAGAGCTGGAAGTGAGCGCGTGATTCGTTTCGCTTTCGAAGTCGCTCAACGCCGTAACGGTGCCCCTGAGGATGGGAATACCAGAGTAACTTGTGTCGACAAATCTAATGTTACTCGTGGATGTCAATTGTTCAATCGGGTCTACCATGAAATCTCCAATGACTATTCTAATACTGAAACAGACCATGCTTACATCGATGCATTTTGCATGTGGGCTGTACGTAAACCCGAATGGTATGATGTCGTCGTGACACCGAATATGTTTGGTGATATCAGCACAGATTTAGCCAGCGTACTTCAAGGTGGCATGGGTATTGCAGCCAGTGCAAATTTAGGAGACAAGCACGGTATGTTTGAGCCCGTGCACGGTTCTGCTCCAAAGTATGCTGGGAAAAATACCACCAACCCGATGGCGATGATTAGCAGCGTATCGATGATGTTTGATTGGCTCGGTGAAACCAAAGATGATGCGGACTGTCGTGCTATTGGAGATTTTATCGATCGAGCAGTTGCAGAGGTACTCAAGAGCGACACACTCACGTACGATTTGGGAGGCTCTGCAGGAACCACAGATGTGGGCGACGCTGTTGTTGCACAACTAGAGAAAATGCTACGTGAGCATTTCGCAGTAGCTTAATCCAGCAGCCTCAACATCTCCGCAGTGACTTCCTCTAAATTCCGAAGGTTATCCCAATTTTCGGGTGGTTTTTCTACACCCTTTCGTAGTTCTTCTAAAAGAATTGGAACACATCGAGTCAACTCATCAACAATGGTGATACTCGCGGTTTTCGCTGTACGAGACAGCGGATTCAAATCGATTACACAGACAGTTTTCCCCATCGCAACCAATGCTTCGCAACGATCCCCATCCTCAAGTGGAACCAGAATGACATCAGATGAGTAGATTCCCTCATGTACACAATTCGCCCTAGGTCCGTCTAAGTTTGGAATCCTGGCATCGGGTTTGTCCCCGAGAATTTTTACCGCCTCAATTTTTGATTGCAACTCAGGAAATGCCTGTTCAGCCTCGGCTTTTTGCTTGACCAAAGTGTCGAGCAATCCAGTCATTCTTTCCGGAGTACGGTAGTAGATGTTGACTTCAATTGGACAACCCAACACGGCCGCACATGCAATCAGTTGGGGGCCTGCGAGTGCCACAGCATTACCATTGACAGAGATCACGGGTCTTTGCGCCCCTGCTAGATGCGCTGCACACGCGTGAATCGCTGACCTTGCTGCATCACATGTTCTCTCCTGTAAGAGATAGTCAAACGCTTCACCTCGTCCATGGGCAATCAGCGCAGAATCTGCTAGCAATCCAGCCGCTGCGGCATCAGTCAATTTTTTCCTCGCCATGAGGGATGCAAATCGTGGATGCGACTCGGGGACTTCGCCCATCACTCACACACCCTCAAAGATACATGTTAGATCCAGAGGTGGTGCTGCGCGATGCAGCGCGGAAGTTGAAATGACATCAACCATTGAACTTTGCCAGGCCCCTAAATCATCGAATATAATGTTGCCACTCGCTTCGATGGTCACATATTGACGCAGACCCCGGGTCTCAATGTCAAGCACAGCATCACGGGATAATTCAGGTCCCATGTTGTCGAGTAGAATATTCAGGCGTAAACCTTCTTCACGCTCTAACATGCGCTCAGCCCATGCTTCTCCAGCTGCAAGAGCTTCGTCCAAACTCCGTACCTCAACGGTTACGAATGCACCTATCGATTCAGCCGGTATATCATTGAGAACCTTGCGAACCCGAACAGCCCCTTCATCACCATCTTCAGCGGTTGAGGCAAGATCATTTTCCTTGAGCATTAATGCATCAGCTCGATGGATCCGATGAGTCAATCCACCTCCAACAGCGACCGCTGCCTTGTCCAAAGCACCCCATGCTGTTTTCCGGGTTGCTGCCAACGGAATTTGTGAATTTGAGACCCACAGGGCGGCGTTGGTGGCAATACCACTCAATCGGCCGAGAATGTTGAGGATTACTCTCTCACAAACCAAAATTTGGTGTCTGCACCCTTCGATGGTGAGGATACACGTACCTGCTTCAATCCTAGAACCTTCCCCGGATGTCCAAGTAAATCGGGCCCCAGGCATCCATTCACGAATCAAGACATCAGCGACATATAGGCCAGCCAATGTACCCGATTCCTTGGAGCGGATTTCAGCTTTCGTTCGTTTATCCCCTTCAACAATCGGTTCTTGAATGCCCTCATCGGCCATCATTGCAGCCACCCATCTTCGAGCACTTTGGATAAACCATTCAGTAGGCCCATTTTCATTGATTAGATAGCTCAATCGATCATGTGGCAAAACCAATTTTTCAATCATTTCAACGGTTTCGGTAAGGATATTGTCGCCTTCTTCCGAGGGCGGACTCCCCCCTTCCCCTTCCGTGGACACATACACTCCGAACCACAGGGGGGTTTTCACCCTCTCGGCGACCCAAAATCGTCAGATTTCACCCTTCGCCGACTTCTTGACCCCAACCCCCTTCGCTGTAAACATGCGGCGAGTCGGCGTGGTGGGCGACGGACTCACTGGGTTGATTGCAGCTCTCTCTGTTGGTAGTAATGGAGGTGAAGCCGCCTTGTTTGGTAGAACTGAACCCATGGGTGGTTTGGCCTCACCGGTTGACGCAGAAGCGACTTGGTTGTTTGACCGGATACCGATTTGTTGGCGTAAAAAAAACCACCTTGATCGACTATTGAAGCGCATGAAAGTACCAATGCCTACCCGTGAATTACCACTTTCAAAGTTGGCTGTGGTTCGGGGCGACCAACGCAAAACCCTTCCCTCAAAACATGGTGTATTGCGCAAACCTACCGGCCCGTACGCCTCTGATTGGCTTCAAATGATTCAGGCTGCAAGGGCGGGAACGAGCAAGCAATTGGAAGGTCCGATCAGAGATGCTGCGACCCTGCTTTCTCTACTTTGGAATTGCCAACCCGAACCAAGCGACGAAGCGGTGATTGCATTTGCTTGGAAAGATCGCCCGCGGGTTACGATTGATGGATGGTCGGGCGTTAGTGGACGCCTCATCACAGCGTGTATGCAAACCGACGTCAGTTTCCACATCGATGGTTCAGTCACGGGTTTCCGCCGAAACAAAAATGGACAAATCGATGGAGTTCGACGAAAAGGTCGCGTGTTGCCGGTGGATGCGGTGATTCATACCTGTACTCGTCGCGCCTCACCTATTTTCGGGCGATACCTTGGCCTCTCAGGTCAATATTTACGCCCACATGCTGTTCTTTGGGATGCAGATCGAGATGTACTACTCATTGACTTGGCAGAGATTGCCCCGGAGCGTGTTCCTGCGGACTATCGGGGGAATGCGACGCTCTTGCATTGTATCGCTTTTGGAGAATTCGACACTTCCGCCTCAAGAATCGAAGCATGCTTGGACGCGCAGTGTTCTGGATGGCGAAACGCGATCGTTGAAGATTTTACGAACGAAAATTTACGTCTCCCTCTTCGCCCTGAATCTGAGTTTAAAGATGGAGTATACTACGCCCATCTTGCCAATGCATTTGACATCGGAAAAAAAGCTCTAATCACGAATGACGTCTAGACTTGCTTCAGCCACCGCCAAACAAGCTAGCAAGTCATCCATCGTCGCTTGAAGAGATGAAATGTTATCACTTTCGACCTTGACGACAAGTTCGACTCTTCCATCATCTAATTGATTTAATTCCGCAATGAACATTTCAGGGTCATCGGCCTCGATCGCTGAAAGCAAAGCTTGAGCACGATTTTCCTCTCCAATCCAGCGCGCTTCACAGGACATCATAACACTCCGATGAAGACCTCATTGATTGCGCCATCGGTCGCAACCGCCATCACCCTTCGCTTTCTTCGCCATGACATGCAGGGTCTATTGGCATGGTTTGATACCCACGCCCGCCCTCTTCCTTGGCGAACCGAAAAAGTCACTGATTGGGAATCGTTACTCGCCGAAATCATTCTCCAACAAACCCGGATGGAAACCGGAATCCCCTATTGGGAGCGAATTCGAGCAGCTTATCCGACTCCAGCTGCACTGGCTGCGGACTCGGAGGAAAATTTGTTGCATCTTTGGCAAGGATGTGGGTATTATGCTCGCGCCCGAAACCTGTACAAATTGGCCAAAGTCCTCGACGGTGAAACCCTACCAAAAACCTACCAAGAGTTACTCAAATTACCTGGAATCGGGCCATATACTGCAGCCGCAGTAGCCTCGATTTCACATAATGAACCCGTTGCCTGTGTGGACGGAAATATTCGACGAGTCATTTCTCGCTTTTGTGCAGAGCACATGACGGATTCACAATTACAACAGGAAGCAACCAGATTACTCAATATCCAACGCCCAGGTGATTGGAACCAAGCACTGATGGATTTGGGCTCTCAAATTTGTACTCCGCGAAATCCAAGTTGTGGCCAATGCCCCATCGAGAGTGATTGTGTGGCCGCGAAAACAGAAGATCCGACCCAATGGCCGATGCGGCGCACCATCAAACAGAAACAGATCGATGCAACAGCCTTGGTCATTGGAGATGGGAAAGGGGTTCGATTGGAAGCACGCGAAGGCCGCACGTTGGGTGGACTATGGGGGGTGCCCTATGCAGAAGGAACAGAAGCAACCCAACAACTGCTAGATGGAAGAGATGTGAAAGAAATCGGTACATTAAGACATGATTTCACACACAAACGCCTGCGTGTAACAGTCTTCACAGCAGAAGCACAAGCATCTGATATTCTTCGACAACCGGATAGTGTCCCAGTTTCAAATTTAGATCGGAAAATCCTCGATTTGTTCAAGGTGCATCAAAGCGAAGAATCTTGAGAGACGAGATTTTCCCAGATTCGTGTCCGATGAACCCGTTCTTCAGGGACTCCCTCCTGAACAGCAGACTGTGTTCCAAAATTCTGGAGCAAGATTGGAGATCCCGTCCAATCAATCCTTGCCTAGTGCCGCACTGTTCGCCGCGCTCTTGGCCTTCTTGGCGGCATCCGCAGGCCTCTACGTTGGCTTAGATTATCTCGATGCAGATGAGGGAATGTATCGTCATCGCCAACTGATATACGCACAGGCGGCAAGTGCACCGACGGAATCTGCTATTCTCACAGGAATACTGGTTGACCAGAATGGAGAATCGTTGGAGAACTATACGGTAGTTGGCCATTTAACATCCAGAAATAATGTCCGAACAAACACTTCGGATGACGGTACATTTCGTTTAGAAGCCTTAGATCCAGGGCAGATGATAGTCGACATCCAGTCTCCAGAAGGCAATATTTTCACTAATCTGGTTCTGCTAAATTCACCAGCTGCGTTTGAACCCATTGGTTTTACCAAACTTACATTTGAATGGCCATCTGAATCTGATTTTTCGAATGGCTCTGAATTATCAGATGGGAGTAAATGGATTGATTTGAGTGACTCTCAAAGGGCAAATGAAACTCAACTTTACGATCAAACAGCCGCCGCATTATACGACATGTTTGGGACCGGATTTGTCGGGTTGGCCTCCATCACCATTGCCTTGACTTTCATTGGCCTGCGAACCAAGAGTCCAGGTCTGATTCGTACTGCGACAGTTACGGGTTTCTTTTCCATGGGTCATTTCTATGTCGGATGCTGCTTGGGACTCATCGGCTTCCTGGCCACATTGACACTTCTCCGAGGTCAAGATTTTCAGGTAACCACAGATTCGACTTGAATCTGCATAAAACACCTGAAAAAGCCCAAAATCAATGATAATCAAGGGTTTTCATTATAGACCAATCCTTTCGAAAGCCTGTCGTAGAGAACATCGACAGTCCTCCTCCAATCGACTCACAGGCACACGGCTC
>MDSW01215382.1_pt1 | contig 10215 bp, 9 predicted proteins | sample 811171 | NCBI WGS metagenome assembly MDSW01 (sample SAMN05326641, study PRJNA326480) | marine metagenome | isolation source: seawater | place: Atlantic Ocean: North West | collected 2012 | reverse complement strand
ACCTCTATACTTTAATTGTTATTAATATTTGATAAGGCTATCTATTTTGAGGAATTTAAATAGTCTATTTATGATAAGGGGTTTCTCCAGGATGGGAACCCTCTTATCTAATAAGATTCATCAAGTGTTTTCTTAATTGCTATTGCTATTTTTTTTACCAGCGGAACTGTAACAGCATTTCCCGCCTGCTTATATAAGCTAGTATTGGCCATATTTTCAGGGAGCTTATAGCTCTTTGGGAAACCCTGAAAGTTAAAACATTCTCTTGGAGTTAATTTTCTTATCTTCTTTCCTTCGAGGATAAGTGGAACATTATGACCACCAGCTCCCATGCTTGCTGTTAGGGTTGGAACATCATTTTTTTTATTTTGTCTTACTTCCCCTGTTCTTCTCCACTGATAAACATAAGTATCATCTTTCATGCTGTGTTCTAGTTCTTCATATATATATTTTTTATCATCAGATGCTGACCGAGTATTAAATTTATTTGGTGAGTAGTAATATTTTTTATCTATATCTGTTTTTTCAAGATATTCTTTGTATGATTTTTTATCTTTTTTTAAATTTTTATTAAATGATTCAAGAAAAAAATCAGATTTCTTTTTTTTACCTGTTAATAACTCTTCTTGATTTAATTTTCCTATGTCCATTATTTGTTTTGAGATTTCTGGTTCATTTTTAAAACCAATAATATATGCCCTCTCTCTATTTTGAGGAATTCCGGTTGTAGTAGAGGTATTTAATATCATTGGTATCTGAGAGTATTCGTTGTCTCTAAGTGCTTTTTGGACATATTCCCAGGTTTTTCCTTTGCCATGGCTATAAAAGTTTCTAACATTCTCCAAAACAAGTACTTTTGGTTTTTTCTTTAGCTCCTCAACGAAACGAATAATATCATCAAAAAGATTTCCTCGAGGGTCTTTAAAGCCTTTTCTATATCCAGCAATGGAAAATGGTTGACATGGGAAACCAGCTATTAAGACATCGACACTTGTCAGATCTTTAATTTCTTTTTTTGCAATCGTTTTAATATCCTTATTTAATAGGTGGTGTTCAGGAAAATTTAAAGAATAGGTTCTAGCTGCTTCTTTATCGCTCTCAACAGCCCAGCAAATTTTGTATCCTGCTTGCTGGAAACCAAGCTCAAAGCCACCTATGCCACTAAAAAGGCCCCCAACTTTATAATTAATTTTCAAACTCTGACCAAATGTTTTCTAAGGTTTCTAATAATTCTTTTTCTTCATAATTATCAGGTGATTTTGAAGACCCTGGACCAGTTCTTGGAAAAATTTTATTTAATTTTTTGTACATTTCTCGTCGTATATCCCTTGAGTAAAACTTTTCTCTTTCTTCATTTTTAAATCTTTTAAAATAAGAAGCCATTGCATTTCTTATTTTAAGTGATTCAAGGCCCCTCTCAAAAGCCCCAGCAACTAAATCTACTTTACCTCCAAACGTAAGTAGAGCTGACTCTAAATCCTGCTCTCCTAAATATACTGCACGAGCGTAGATGTCTCTTTTTCCACCAGCTCTTTTTGTACCGCCTTTAGTAGCATCTTTTCTAGTCGGTCTTAATTTTTTCCATCTATTTTTATCTTCAAAATTTATTGATTTACCAAGATTAGCTTTAACACCAATTGCGGTATAGAAAGCAATATTTTCTCCTTTATCAATAATCATTCGGATGTTTCCAGTATCTACTAAGAGTTCTCTTGGTTTCTTTTCAGACCCATCTCCAACAATGTATTCATGGTCTAATATATTGCTATCAATAATTGTCCTTCCAACCGCATAGTCTCTAAAAAATTCTTTATGACTTGAATAAGATTCGTACGAGTCTATATATTCATTTAATTTAACTAATGATTTATCAAATATATCATCAACAAGATTTTCTATTTCCTTAGCTTCTTTTTCAAAAGCAGTAAGAGAGTCTCTTTTCCATTGGGTAGCAACAACGTACCTTTCAGAATCAACCCAGTATAGGAATGGCATCAGCTTCCTTTTGCTAGCAACATAGCAAGTAATGAAGAAATAAGATCAGTTTTCACCTTCTCTAACTGAAAATAATCATTCTTTTGATTATCTATATTTTTTAAAAGGCGAAGTGAATCCATATATAATTCGTGAGCTTGAAAATGTTCAGTATTCATAGACTCTCCGTTGCTTATAAACATATCTACTTCATCAGTACTATCTCCACCATTCAAATGTCGCCCTACAAGAATTTCAATAGTTGCTTCTGCAATAACTAAGTTACCAAAATCTCTATTGTCAAACTTAGCAATTTTTTTATTTTCACTATTTTTGTTAGCAAAAACCCTTATTGGATGAAGTTCATATATGTTCACATCTGGTAGTGGATCTTGCAAATACCCTATACCTAAATGCCAAAAATGCTTACCATCTCCTGTTTTTCTCTCCACAACTACTTGATTGAAATATTTATTACCCTCACCTTCTTGCTCAATGAATAAATTTTTTCTAACATATCTTTGATTTATGTTGATTTCAAATTCATCTACTAATTTATCTAATTTAGGAATTTCTCCATCAGTATGTTTTAAATCATATATATCCATTCTGAATTCGACCCTGCCTTTTGGTAAATCAATTAGGCCTTTCTCTTTTTGCTTATCGCTAACTTCTTGCCTTATTTCTTTTTCGATTTCATAAATTGGATAATCAATATATTCAGCTCCTTCTTCTTTTCCTGGTACATTAACTTTGAAATCTTTCTCAAGTAATTGATGATTACCTAAAGAAGCACTTCCATGAAAAGTTATCTCTTCCTCGGTTCTGTTTCTTATACTCATTGAGATCCTAATCTTATCTTTATATGAAAAACTATCAGTTTCCTCATCTGTTGTTAAGTTTTTAAAACTAACAATTAGGTTATATGGTGAAGGAGTTGGCTCTTCAGGTCTTTCTTGAACATAAAAAACTCTTCTAGCACTAGCAACTTCAACACCATATCCATCAATCCATGTTGCAATTAGTTCATACTTTTTCTTTAAGTCAAAAATAGTTTTTTTATCAATTTTTAAATCATCAAATGAATCTTCCATTATAAATTTTTCATTAAGATCAAACGGGCTCTTGCTAACGCCTAATTCAATTTTTTCATTGTTTGGCTTATTAATTTGTAGTTTGCAGCTAAGCTCTTCAGCTGTCTCTATATCTTTTTGAGCTTTTTCAATTAACTTAGTGAATAAACTTAAAAGTTCTGCATCATCTTTTTCGATATATTCTTCATAAACAGGAACTAAATCTTCTCTATAATGGTCCATTGTCCCAGGTTCATTATCTCTGTGGACTGCATCGTAATTTGCTAATCTTAAGGTTAACGAATCTGGTGATCTTCCAGTAAATTGTATGAATTTATTAAACAATGGGTCGGATTTTTTTACAAGATGTCCTCTAACTTTATAAATAATCATTGCTAACCTAAGTTCAACATCTTCCCACAATGTTTGTTTAGTAGTCCCAGGTGGCCTCAGTGGTTTTGGTCGGTCAGCTCCAAATACAATTTCTTTTAAGCTTTTTTCATTTTTTGAACCTAGCGTCACCTCAATATCTTTAATAGTTTCATTCCATTTAACTAAATTAGTTTTAGATTCAGTTAAAAAATTTATTGTTGCATTAAGTTGGCTTTGAGGTTTTTCTATTCCTGCTTGCCCCCAAGCCCCTAAGTCTAAAATGTCATTGAAAAAATCCTTATCTAATGCAGCTGTTCCTTCCTCTGGACTCATCCAGCCATTTTCTTCTGCACATTCTTGAAATGCGATTAAAATTTGTTCCCATATTTTATTAGTATCAGCATTATCTTCTACCTCATGATGCTGAGGAGATTCAATCGAATCATCTTTTAAAACCCTACAAGTGTCATCATCAAACTCAACAAATCCACGAAAACCATCATAAAATTTCTCCTTCTCTTCAATATTGGGTATTAAGCTTTGTGATAAACTTAAGATTGGCTTTGTAGTAATCCATTGATGGTTTCTAATCCACTGCACTCCGCTTAATTCTGTTTGCCCTCTACCATCGTTAATTTCATTTTTTGGTCTATTGATATCCCAATCAAAAACTATCCTTTTTATTTTTAATTTAGGGTTTTTACCAAGAATTCGCTTTGCAGGCTTCGAAGTACCATTAATTTTTATATTTTCTTTATAAAAGGTCCCTTTTTCTTTACTGTTTTTTGAAGTTAAGTTCTTTGCATTCCATGGTTTCTCTTTCCAGTACTCTAAACATTTTATCTGGTTTTTGTTGCCGTCCATTTCTAATATAATTTTTACTTTTCCTTCAAGAATTGCATTCCACCAAATTCTCTCTAGCCACTTAACCATTGTTCCATCTTTGAATTTTTCAACGGTTTCAGGATGTAGGTAGGGAATAATTAATCTTGTTCCATGTTTTGTTAAAGGCTTTAAATCTAATTTTAATTTATCTTCTTTTAGACCTGCGTCTACTAAGTTTGCTCCTGTGAGTGTTTTCACTTCAGTAAAATCTATTTCTTCTAAAAGACTTCTCCCAGACTTATTTTCAACTGGTCCAATATGGTTTTTTCTTGGTGTGAAATACATATATGATGTTCTATAAGTATTTTTATTATTCTCATCCCTTGTATAGGTATCTATTACCATTAATATTCTTCCGTTCTTTTCTTCATTGTCAGTAAAAAAACGACCATGAAATAGTGCTGCTTTTTTACCTTGACCTCTAGAGCCACTAGAGTCCCTATTTTCTTTTGTGGTAACATTGTCTGCAAAAAAAGCTGAATGATTTGAAATTTGTTCAATATTTCCTTTTGACATTAATTCTTCAATTTCCTCAGGAGTTTGAACTGGGCCATCTAAACCAGTTGTGAATTCATCAGTTATAATTAGCCTTACATCTCCATTATTTTCTTCTAACTTGTAAGTTATTGTTGGAGGTTTATCAGAATTTGGCATGCCGTTATCTTTTGCATTTTGGACTGGTTCTTGTGCTAAAGCTGCAAATACATCTTTACAGCCTGTATAGCTTTGTATTGTACTTATAACATCTTTGTATTCATTTGCGACTATTGGGTTTGCTTTTATTGTCATACTTTATTTAGTCCTTTTTAATTTAAAGCCATCTTTCTTTTTCTTCTGTTCTCTATTTAAGCTACTTTCCATTTCTCTTAAAGATTTCTTTAAATGTGAAATCATTTGTTTTCTCTCAGCTTCTGTTGAGTCATAAAGCCCTTTGTTTCCTAAATTGCCAACAAGTTTTAATGCATTTTCTGCTTTTTCAACTCTTTTTTCACACAACTCAATAAATTTTTCTCTACGATCTCTCTCTTTATCTGCCATAGTCCAGTCCTCCAATAACTTCTTTTATTTTTTTTGTTTCATCACTATTAATATTTTTCATAGCTTGCATTAACCAACCCTGTTTGATCCCTGTCTCTTCATTTAAACCATTATTAAATTTTAATTTATACGGAGGACTTATAGTTTTATAATCCTTCCATGGGATTAAATATGTCCAAGGCGGGTTTTCAGTACCCTGTCTTTTATAAGTCCAATTTGGTACATTAGTAGATTCATTAATTTGAACAGCTTGCGAGCTTGCAATAGCGGTTCCAATAAAACCAATACCACTCATGTAAATTAGTAGTAGATCCCCTTCTTTTATAGACTTAGCAGCATTTATTGCTACATTCCCCTTTGCAACACCAAAAGTAGAATAAGCAATACATATGTCTAAATTCTCCTCTTGTTCTTTAGAAAGTACACAAATAGCATTCATGCTCTAAAGATAGCAGTTGTTTAAAATTAATCAATAAAAAATAAGTAATAATTTTATGAAAAATATAGCAAATATAATGATATAAAAAGTTGCATATATTATGCTATCTGTGTTAAGATTTAAGCCAATTATGAAAAAACTAATTAAAGGTAAAGGAACGTATCCAGAGAAAGTCATTAGACGCTTATTAACGGACAGGGGGTTTTCATACTATTTAAATGTAAAATCTCTTCCTGGGAAACCAGATATTCTAATTAGAGGGACAAAAAAAATAATTATTATTCATGGTTGTTTCTGGCACAGCCACGCTTGTAAAGCATCTGTGATACCTAAAACAAATACTATTGAATGGACAAAAAGACTCCAAAACAACCAAATGCGAGATTTTTTTGTTCTAATTAAATTAGTTCTTTTAGGTTACGATATATTAATACTCTGGGAGTGTGAGATAAAAGACTCGACTACAGATTCAATTACAGACTTATTAGTCAATTTTATATATTCAGAAGAAAATTATGAATTTCTAAATATTAAAGAAAAGGAGCTACATGCAGGAAAATAATATACCTATTGGGGAAAGAGAAACAGACGAAACAAGATATTTACAGGAAAGGGTTGAAGAATATATAAATGAAAACAATGTACCTATAAGTAAAATTGATGTATCAATTAATGTTACGACACCATTTCCCACACTGAGTGGTGCAAACCAAGCAAAATATCTACCAATTATCGATCCACATACTATGCAACATTTAGTGGAAGAAAACCTTAGTAATGAGAATGATGAGAAAATTGATAGGAATGTAGCAATATTATTTGGATTTCAAGCACTAAAAGTCATAGACCAGGCTTTCGATGGCTTCATTGATATTCTTGCAGCTGTCTTGCGCGATTTTTATCCACGATCTAAAGATTTCGAAAAAGCATTTTTTAAAATCATAGAAATGAAACGAGCAGAAATAGATTCAGAGATTGATAGTTTAGCAACTAAAAATGAACTTAAAAAAATTGATGAGATATTTGATGAAATAACTCAAAATGTAGAAAAAGACGAAGAGTAATGGATTTTCTTACTATTTTTATAGTCGTTTCAACATGTTTTATGGTTTTTTTATCATTTTTGGTTTTTAGGTTAATTGATAAAAGACTCAAACCTGTGAAATTAGACTTTGATAAAATTCCGAGACCATCTTTAATAGACAATTTATTGCTTTATCATAGAACTCCTTTTGCATGGAGACTTGGCTTTACGTTAGCTATTTTAAATTATGACGAAGAACAAATTGAGTCTTTTATTGCCGCATTAAAAATAGTTATTTCTGAAGAAAAAAGACTTTTTGACATAGTTGAAAATAGTAAAAATAAAAGACTTATCAATAAACTTAGATTTAGCAAAAATAAAGTAACAAAAATAGAAACATACTCTACTTTATTAAAATCACACTCAGTCATTAATAACTCAGATCCGGAGAGCTCGTTAGAGTATGTTCTCTTTGGTGAGATTGATAATTTTCTTCATAAAATGATTAAGACATTTAAAAAAAACAGGCCTAATTATGATCCACCTATGAAACCACCATTTTAATTATGAGAAGATTAAAAGAGATTTGGCATGAAACTTTAAAGAGACATTTAAGAAAATGGAATAGGAAAGCAGGGTGGTCTTTTTGAAAAAAATAATACTTTTGGGAGATAGCATTATTGATAACAAAATATATGTAGAAGGCAATGAATTATCAGTTACTGAACATTTAAATAAGATACAAAATAATGAGGTTATACAGCTTGCTGTAGATGGAGATACCACTCATGATGTACTTTCTGAACAAATAAAAAAAATTCCAAAAGACGCAACAGATCTAGTTTTGTCAATTGGCGGGAATGATCTGCTGCATGAGATAGATTTTCTATTTCAAAATATTTTATACAAACCAAATAAAGCTTTAAAAAAGGTAGGGTCACTCCTTTCCCCTATCATTTCAAGATATGAGACCATTGTTAGAAACTTATCTAACCACAGGGCGAATCTCCTTTTGTGCACTATTTATGAAGGTGATTTGGTTAATTCGGATGAGCTCAATAGTGTGATTGATTCATCAAAAACAATGGTCTCACTATTTAATGACGCTATTTATAGAAATGGAAAAAAATTTAAAGTTGATGTCCTAGAGCTTAGGGATATTTTCGTCTCACCAGAAGATTACGCCAACCCTATTGAACCTTCCCATATCGGTGGGGGAAAGTTAGCAAAAGCAATAAAAAACTGGGTGGATAGTGAATAAAGAAAGAATAAAAAAGCTTTTAAGATATTGGGTTTCTTTTAATAATGCCTTGAAAACATTTGCCTTCCTATCAATGTTTTATTTGTTATTAGTTTCTTTTACCTCTTCTCTTATTTACGAATATAAAGTAGAAAATGTTCAATTGAAAAAGGAGCTTTCTACTACAGGTAAAGAGCTAGCTTCAACCAAAAAAGCTTATGTAAATGATTTACTTTTATTGGAAACAGAAAGAATTCAAAAATTGGAGTTCAAATGGGGCAACATGGATCCAGACTATACTCCACAAGTTTCAATATCTCCATGTGTTGGAAGAGTTCCTTTAATGGAATCTGTTACCTATACCATAGGGTATAAATTTTTTGAACAACCAAGGAAGTTTAGAATTGTCTTCACTGATTCAGTTAGTGATTTAGAAATTGATTTGCTTGAGCAAATTATATCAGAAAATCCAGATCCAATAATTGGCATTAATGCTGAAATACCTACTTCTGGAACCACAACTGTAAAAGTCTATGCCGAAGGTATTCCTGGTAAAAATATGATGAAAGCAGAAATTTATGCTCAAGATATCAATGGAAACTTTATGCAACTTTCATGTGAGTACGATCTTCATACAACAAATACAAACGTGGAAGGAGATTATAAAAGAGACCACATCAGAACAGCTCATGTACAAGATAATTACTACACAGAGACCCTTACCTTTGAAGGAAAAATCTGGGAACAAGAATGGGATTCTCCTACGGAATGCTCCGAAGATGAGTGGATTATTAAAGATGTTGAATATGATAATGAATATTTAGATGAGGGAGAAGATCCACAATCTCCATTGGGGTATTGTTTAACTGATCTTAATGAAATACCATATATCGCTGGAAGTCTTACGAGTACATTTCGTTACCCACAGATCAATGAAAATCCTTCTATCAATTCACTCTATAGATTTGATGATGATATTGAAAAGATAACATGCGCAAAAGAAATAAACACGCAGTTAAAAGATTACGCAGTAGTATCGGTATCTACTTTTCAAAATGATTTAGGTTGGGACTGGCATTGGGGAAGCTCACTTAGTGGGGACTATAGATTGGTTGGTCTTAATAACCAAAGAGATCGCAATTTAGATAAAGATGAAGATGAAGAGTACCCTCACACTTTCAGGTATGGACCATATGCAACAAGTCCTGCTCTATTTGGTTATGAAGATAAGAATTATGAAGGACTTATTGAACATATAGGGCATTACAACAACCCTCCTGAATCAGATTTTTACCTATATGAATATGGATTACTAGAAAATAAACCTTTAAATTATATTTCATTTATTTTTGAAATATATACCTTTACAGGTGGAAATCACGGTATGTATGCATATGAAACATTCAATTTTGATTTAAATACTTGTAAAAGAATATTCCTAAAAGACATAATGTCCGATAAATTACTAAAAGAACAGGGGTTTGAGTTGTCTCCTGAGTCCGATTCTTTATGGTTAGATTTATTAAGTGCTCGTCTTGGAGCTATATGGAATGTTGATGAGGATCGAAGTACTGGATGGGAAGATCAACAAGTTGATTGGACAAAGGGAGATTGGGATAAAAGTGGAAACTGGAATGATGCAGATTGTTGCAGTTATAGGAATATAAGTGCTGTCTCTATAAATGATGATGGGTTAACTTTTTCTTTCCAACCCTACGCTGTAAACGGATGGGCTGCTGGCTGGCCTGAGATAACAATAAGCTGGTTGAATTTATGGGATATTTTTTCCTGGGGAAACTGGAATACAGTAGAAAATACTGTTTATGAAGATACAGTAATTTTGCAAGAATTTGTTTCGTATTTAGACGAAGGAACACCAATACCAGTTAAAGAGTTTGATCTACATGACAAAATTATTGGCGCTACTTATTTTTATACTGATTCTTGGTGGAGTTCAACTTCTAAAGACCCAGACTATCTCCAAGTAGAAGTTGTAAAACAAAAAAAAGGAACTGTCTATGGCTTAGAGGGTAAGTTCACAGAAAAAGATACAGCAATAGTTAAACGTTTTGTTAAATTTGCAAACAATATTATTGGAGAGAATTATTTTAGTTTTAGCGATAACCCAGATGAAGTAACACTCCCAGTAGAATTCGATAATTGTTTAGGT
>MDSW01016192.1_pt1 | contig 10216 bp, 11 predicted proteins | sample 811171 | NCBI WGS metagenome assembly MDSW01 (sample SAMN05326641, study PRJNA326480) | marine metagenome | isolation source: seawater | place: Atlantic Ocean: North West | collected 2012 | reverse complement strand
TCTATGTCATATGGTTGAAGAATTACACATCCATACTTTCCCCAAAATTTTTGTAGATTCATTATGATGTCTTGAAATGATAAAAATTTTTTACTTTTTTTTATCTTATTGTTTTTTTTTGGCATTTATAAACCAAATCTTTGCCAAATAGCTTTTTCTTCTAAAGTGTTTGCTAAATTATCTAATTGATTTTCAATAGAAGATGAAAGTTTTTTAGCAATAAAGCTTTTTTGTTTTTCAAATTTTTTAATTACTACATCTTTGCCAAATTTTTCTTTTAAAATTTGATCAGCATTTCCTATTCCATCAATTAATCCAAGGTTCAGTGCTGTAGATCCTGACCAAAATTCTCCGGTAAATATATTGTTCTTTTCTGGATCTTTTAATTTTTTTCCTCTACTTTTTTCTACAACTTTTATAAAGTGTCCATGCAATTCTAACTGAATTTTTTTTAACCTTTGAACATCTTCCTCTTTTTCATCTACAAAAGGGTCAAGTGTACTTTTGTTTTTTCCAGCAGTATAAATTCTCCTCTCTACACCAATTTTTTTAATCATTTCTTTAAACCCAAAAGAAGCGGTGATTACTCCTATAGAGCCTATAATGGAACTTGAGTTTGCATAAATTTCATCTCCAGCACATGCTATAAAATAACCGCCTGAAGCTGCAACATCTTCTGCAAAAATTATAACCTTGGTTTTGTTTTCGTCAGCAAGTTGTCTTATATAACTATATATTAGATGTGACTGTACAGGAGATCCTCCTGGTGAATTTATAGAAATTGCAACATGTTTTGCTTTCTTAAACGAAAAGGCTTTTTTTAAAATTTCTTGTTGGCCAGCAAGATCCATTCCTTGCTTAAATCTGCCTGCAGACCCAATAATCCCTGTCAACCTCACATGGGGAATTACCTTCTTTTTTTTGAAAATCCAAAACATATTTTAATGATTACTAATAATATTCTTATATCAGTACTAGATTTAAATTTTAATTATTTTGTACGCTACCCCTAGTTGAATTAAGGGTGCGTCAACTGTGGTTAAATTAAAAAACTTATCAGTAAAAAAATCCATTAGAATAAAAGGATATGGGATCAGTAATACCGCTCAAAAAATCTGCTAACTCGGCTTATCTGGACTTAAAAAATTTAGTTGAGGATAAACTTTTAAAGGTTGAAGGTTTAATTGAACTGAAGCTTAAAAGCAAAGTTGAATTAATCAAAAAGATGAGTGATCACCATTTTAGCTCTGGTGGAAAAAGGTTAAGAGCATTACTTACTTTAGGTTCAGCTAGATTAACAGGATATACTCTAGGGGATAGAGATATTAATTTAGCAGCATGTGTAGAATTAATTCATTCTGCAACACTATTGCATGATGATGTAATTGATGAAAGTGCTGTTAGACGAGGAATTAAAACTACAAATGCTATTTGGGGCAATCAATCTTCAATATTAGTTGGAGATTATTTATTAAGTAGATGTTTTGAAATAATGGTTGATGATGGAGATTTGGAAATTTTAAAACTATTATCTTCAACTTCCTCTAAAATTGCTCAAGGTGAAGTCTTGCAACTCCAACATAAAGGTGAGGCTGATTTGCTTGAAGAAACTTATATAAAGATAATTAATTTAAAAACAGCCGCTCTTTTTTCAGCAGCAACAAGAACTGGTGCTTGTATTGCTGGAAGTAGTGAAAAAGAAAAAGAAGCTTTGGAGTCTTATGGAAAAAATCTTGGCTTAGCATTCCAGATTGCCGATGATGCTCTTGATTATTATTCTAAAGAAATTGTTTTTGGTAAAGAAATTGGCAAAGACTTTTACGAAGGTAAAACTACTTTACCCTTAATTATAATTTTTCAAAGAGCTAATAGCGAAGAAAGAAGCTTTCTATTAGAAACAATAAAAAAAGAAAAACGCAATGAAGATGATTTTAGTGAAGTTTTAGCATTAATTAACAAATATCAAGCGGTTCAGGAAAGTTTAAAAAGAGCAGAATATTTTGTTAATGTTTCGCGTGATGCACTTGGAATATTTGAAGATAATCAAGATAAAAAAATTCTTCAAAATTTAACTGAATTTAGTCTTAAGAGATCTTTTTAAGGATATAAAATTTCTTTAACCCAATTTTTTTCTTTTAAAAAGTAATTTAATCTTTGGTGGGTTCTGTTTTTTGTTTCAAGCCAAAATTCAATTTGTTCTGGATTAACTCTCCAGCCTGACCAATATGAAGGTCTGGGAACATTTTTTTTATCAGTAAATTTTGTTTCAAATTCTTTTATTTTGTTTAAAAAATCATTTCTACTATTCATTGCTTTGGATTGATCGGATGCCCATGCCGCTATTTTACTTCCATAATCTCTAGAACTAAAATATTTATCTGCCTCTTCTTTTTCTACCTCACTAACTTTTCCTGAAATTCTCACTTGTCTTCTTATGCTTTTCCAATGAAAGCACATAGAAGCATTAGGGTTGTTTTTTAAATCATTTCCTTTTTTGCTATTAAAATTTGTATAGAAAACAAATCCTTTGTCACTCAAACCTTTAAGAAGAACCATTCTAACACTTGGTATGCCTTTTAGACTTGAGGTTGCTACTGATAAAGCATTTGGATCATTAATTTCACTTTTTTCTGCTTCAGCAAACCATTTTTTAAATAAAACTATAGGATTTGCCTCATCTTGAAAGCAGGCATGCAATCCTAACGAATTATGGCCATTATTTTGATTCATATTTTCTATAAAATAATTTATACATTAAATAACTATGTCTTTTAATACTTTTGGTAAAATATTTAGATTTACAACGTGGGGTGAATCACATGGCCCTGCAATAGGCTGTGTAATTGATGGTTGTCCTCCCAATATACCTATATCTGAAAGAGACATTCAAAAAGATATGGATAGAAGGAGACCTGGGCAATCTAAATTTACTACTCAAAGAAAAGAGTCTGACAAAATAATTATATTATCGGGTGTTTTTCAAGGGAAAACCACTGGAACTCCGATATCTATAATTATTTATAATGAGGACAAAAGGTCTAGAGACTACGAGTCTATAAAAAATAAATTTAGACCTGGTCATGCTGATTTTACATATTTTAAAAAGTATGGAATTAGAGATTTTAGAGGTGGCGGACGTCAATCTGCAAGAGAGACTGCTTGCAGAGTCGCTGCTGGTGCAGTTGCAAAAATTGTATTAAAAAAAATAATTGGTTCAAAATTTAATATTATTGGAGCTGTAACTCAGCTTGGGTTAATGTCTTGTGATAAAGATAACTGGAAAAATTCTGAAATAAGAAAAAATCCATTTTTCTGTCCAGATAAGAGATCTGTTAAGTCGTGGGAAAAGTATTTATTGGCAGTGAGAAAATCTGGATCTTCATGTGGAGCTATCATAGAATTAAGGGCATCAGGAATTCCTGTTGGTCTAGGGGCACCTATTTATTCAAAATTGGACAGTGATATTTCAGCGGCTCTAATGAGTATCAATGCAGTGAAAGGTGTAAATATTGGCTCAGGGATGAATTCTGCTTTTTTAAGTGGTGAAGAAAATGATGAAATAAGAGTGAAGTCTGGAAAAATAAAATTTAAAACTAATAATGCTGGTGGTATTCTTGGAGGAATTTCAACAGGTCAAGATATTATTGCGTCCTTCGCAGTTAAACCAACTTCTTCAATTTCAACAACTAGAGAAACAATAGATAAAAAAGGAAAAAATACAAAAATATCTGTTAGAGGACGTCACGATCCTTGCGTTGGAATTAGAGCTGTTCCAATTGGTGAGGCAATGCTCTCATGTGTTCTTTTAGATCATTATCTAATGAATAGAGCTCAACGCGGCTAATTACAGAATCTTATTCTTTGCTAAAACAATATTTGATTTTAGAGTATCTTCTACTTTGTTAGATATTGCTTGACTGTCTAAACCAGCAGTTTCATACATTTTCTGAGGATTGTCTTGATCAAGAAATATGTCTGGCAGAATCATAGATCTAAATTTTAACCCTTTATCAAAAACGCCTCTATCCGATAATAGTTGCATTACATGAGATCCGAATCCACCTATAGATCCTTCTTCAATTGAAATAACTACTTCGTGATTAGCTGCAACCTCCATAATTAATTTTTCGTCTAATGGTTTTGAGAACCTTGCGTCTATTATTGTTATATCTATTCCCTTTTTAGATAAAATTTCTGATGCCTTTTTACATTCTTCTAATCTCGATCCAAAATTTAATATTGCAGCTTTTTTACCTGATTTTATTATTCTGCCTTTGCCAATCTCCAAAGTTTCATTAATGTCAGGAAGTTCAACCCCAACTCCATTTCCTCTTGGATATCTAAATGCAGAAGGTTGGTCGTTAATCTTAACAGAAGTATTTATCATTCTAACTAGTTCTGCTTCATCACTTGCAGCCATTACCACGAAATTTGGTAAAGTTGAAAGGTATGTAATATCAAAAGAACCTGCATGTGTTGGACCGTCTGCCCCAACTAATCCTGCTCTATCTATTGCAAATCTAACTGGGAGAGATTGAATAGCAACATCATGAACGATTTGGTCGTATGCTCTTTGAAGAAAAGTAGAGTAAATTGCAGCAAACGGCTTATAACCTTCTGTAGCTAGTCCAGCAGCAAAAGTCACAGCATGTTGTTCGGCAATACCTACATCAAACATCCTTTCTGGAAATTTTTTTTCAAATAAATTCATTCCAGTTCCAGATGGCATAGCTCCTGTAATCCCTATAATTTTTGTATCATTTTCAGCATGTTTAATTAAAGTTTCTGCAAAAACTTTTGTATATGCTGGTTTGTTAGATTTGCTCTTTTTTTGTTCTCCAGTTACTACGTTAAATTTAGAAACACCGTGATATTTGTCCCCAGATTCCTCTGCGGGTTTATAGCCTTTTCCTTTTTTAGTGACAGTATGTATAAGTATTGGTCCTTGGTGGTTAGAATTTTTAACGTTTTCAAATATTGAAACTAAATTGTCAACATCATGACCATCAACTGGACCAACATAGTAAAAACCTAATTCACTGAATAGAGTTCCTCCAGTTACTATACCTCTTAAAATATCCTCAGCTTTTCCAGCTTTTTGACTAAATCTTTTTGAAAATGCTGAAATTATCAATTTTATAGTTTCTCTTAAGCTAAAATAAATTTTACCTGAAAGAAGTTTCGGAAGATATTTGCTCATTGCTCCAACTGGTCTGGCTATAGACATATCGTTGTCATTTAAAACAACTATTAGTTTAGACTTCAATGCCCCGGCATTATTCATCGCCTCATACGCCATTCCTGCACTCATAGCTCCGTCTCCGATAACGGCTATGACATTATTATTATCATTAGACAGTCTTTTTGCTACTGCCATTCCGAGAGTAGAAGAAATTGAAGTTGAACTATGCGCGGCTCCAAAAGGATCGTATTCACTTTCTGATCTTTTTGTAAATCCAGACAGTCCTCCTCCTTGTCGCAAAGTTCTTATTTTATCTTTTCTTCCAGTAATTATTTTGTGTGGATAGCACTGATGACCTACGTCCCAAACTAATTTATCTTTTGGAGTATTAAAAACATAGTGCAAAGCTACTGTTAGCTCAACAACTCCAAGGCCAGCTCCCAGGTGACCACCTGTTTCTGAAACAACTTCTATAATTTCGTTTCTTAGTTCATCAGAAATTTGTTTTAACTTATTCCTTCCAAATTTTCTTAGATCGGTTGGAAATTCTATTTGATCAAGCAGCTTAGTCATCAAAAATTTCTCCTTAATATAAACTCTATTGTATTATTTAAATCTTTAGCTTTTTTTCCATGTTTTCTTAATTTTCTCAATATATTTATTTTTAAATTATTTGCGTAATTATATGCTTTTCTATAACCCATAAGATTTATTAATGTAGATTTTCCTTTTTTTTTATCTTTTTTAGTGGGTTTGCCAACTAATTTCCTTGATCCTTTTACGTCTAAAAAATCATCAGCTAGCTGAAACAACAAACCGATGTCTTCCCCTAAGAGACCTAATTCTCTTTTTTCTTTTTTGCTTCTTTTCGCAACACTGCCAGCAGCAAAACAACAAAAATTAAATAATTTTCCTGTTTTTTTCTTTTGCATATCTATAATTTGATTTAAACTTTTTTTTTTCTTTTCAAAACTTAAATCAAGCTGCTGTCCTCCAGCAATTCCGGTATGTCCTGAGCATGAAGCTAATTCTTCAATAAGTTCAACTTTTGAGTCTTTGCTTATTAAATATTTTGTGTCTGTAATCATTTCAAATGCAAGAGTTAATAAAGAGTTTCCTGCTAAGACAGCTGTAGATTCTCCAAATTTTACATGCGTTGAAGGTTTGCCTCTTCTAATTTTGTCATTATCCATACACGGCAGATCATCATGGATTAGAGAGTATGAATGTATACATTCTACGGCACCACAAATGTTAAGAAGTTTATTAGAGTCTAAATTAAATAATTTTCCAGCACTTATTATAACCGAAGATCTAATTTTTTTACCTCCAGACAAGGTCCCGTATTTCATTGCTTTTAGTAAATTTGTTTTTTTTTGCTTTTTTAAATATTTTTTTAAAAAAGAATCTGTTTTTTTTGCGTTATAGATTATTTTTCTTTTTATCATTTTTTTTGATCTTTTTAACTAGTGTAGAAATTTCTTTAAATTTTTTTTTGAACAATGTGTCTATATGGTTATTAAGTTGAATTAACCTTAAGTAGTCATCTTTGGAACTCTCCAAATCAGCCTCATTTTTTTCTAATTTGTTTAAAATATTGCTAATTTCTTCTCTTGTTTCTTTTATAGATTTACTTTTAATGTTAGCTAGAATATTTTTGCTTTTCATTTAATACATAATAATAACATTATGAAAAATATCTATTCAAATATATTAAAATTTAATAAAAATACCCTTTCTAAGACATTAAAGTATTTGAAAAAAAATAACATAGTAGGCTTGCCTACTGAAACTGTTTATGGATTAGCTGGAAACGCATATTCAAAAAGTTCTATCAAGAAAATATACTCTCTTAAAAAAAGACCAAAAATTAATCCTTTAATAATTCATTATTATAGCCTTAAAAATCTTTTAGATGATGTAGAAGTTAATAAAGAATTTTTATATTTGTACAAAAAACTCTGTCCTGGCCCAATTACATTTGTAATGAAGAAAAAAAGATCATCTAAAATATGTTCTTTGGCAACAGCAAAACTTAACACCGTTGCCGTTCGATTTCCCAGCAATAAAAAAACTAGAATCATATTGAGCAAATTAAGTTTTCCATTAGCTATACCAAGTGCAAATAAATCAAAAGGTATAAGTCCAGTAAGTGCTCTAGATGTAGCTGAAGAATTTAAAAATAAAATAAAGATCATAATTGATGATGGTAATTCAAAAATTGGAATAGAATCTACTGTTGTAGATTTAACAGAAAGAATCAAAATACTTCGTCCAGGATTAATAAGTAGTAAAAAAATTAGTAAAATTATAGGAAAAAAAGTTGGAATAATTAAAAAACATAATAAAATAAAATCTCCTGGTGCCTTAAAAAAACACTATTCTCCAGGCATTCCGATGAGATTAAATCAAATAAAAGCAATCAAAGATCATGCATTTATAATTTTTGGTAAAAAGTATAAAAAAACAAAAAATACTTTCAACCTAAGTAAAAAATCAAACTTGCATGAAGCTGCAAAAAATTTGTATAAAGTATTTAGAAAAATAAAAAAACTTAATTACAAAAAAATTTATGTTGCTAAGATTCCAAACAAGGGGATAGGCTTAGCTATAAATGATAGGTTAAAACACGCAGCAAATTAAAAATGAAATTAGAAGTTAACAAACTTTGTAAAAAATTTAACAATGTAGAGGCAGTTAAAAATGTTAACTTCCTAATCCAAAAAAATGAAACTCTCGGACTTCTTGGTCCAAATGGATGTGGAAAAACTACCTCAATTGGAATGATGTTAGGTCTTATAAAGCCTACAAGCGGAAATGTTTTCATTGACGGAAAAGATATAAATAAATCAAAAAAAAATTTACTTTTAAGTTTAATAAATTTTGCCTCTCCATATGTTGAACTGCCAAAAAAATTAACTGTGAATCAGAATCTTGAGGTTTATGGAAGATTATATGGCGTGGTGAATTTAAAAAATAGAATAGAAGAAATATCTGAAGATCTAAATTTGAGTTCATTTTTAAACAAAAAAACAGGAGAGCTATCTTCTGGTCAAAAAAACAGGGTATCTCTTGCAAAAGCTTTGATTAATAAACCCAAATTATTATTTTTAGATGAACCCACAGCCAGCTTAGATCCAGATATTGGTGATTTTGTGAGAAATTATATTGAAGAATATAAAAAAAAAAATGAATTAACAATTTTATTAGCTTCTCACAATATGACTGAAGTAGAAAGACTTTGTGATAATGTTGTAATGATGAAAGAAGGTCAGTTAGTTGACAAAGGGACTTGCCAAGAATTAGTTGATAGACATGGTAGAAATAATCTTGAAGATACTTTTTTAAAAATTGCGAGGAGCAAATAATGAGATGGCATAAAATTTATGGTTTAATCCTTAGGCATTTTTATTTAATAAAAGGTTCCCTGCCTAGAATTTTGGATCTAATCTATTGGCCGTCTATACAAATATTTTTGTGGGGATTTATTTCTAAATTTTTTACAATAAGTTCCAGTTATTATAATAATACCGTTGGAGTAATTCTAACTGCGGCTATACTTTATGATTTTTTATTTAGATCTAGTATCAGTTATAATATGATGTTTCTTGAAGAAATTTGGAGCAGGAATTTCACCAACTTATTTATAGCCCCAATCAAAATTAGCGAAATCATCGCTGCATTAACTCTTACAGCAATATTTAGAACTTTAATTGGTTTAATTCCCGCCGCAATACTTGCCATACCTCTATTTGGAGTTTCGGTTTTTAAACTTGGTTTGCCTCTAATTTTTTTATTATTGAGTCTTTACATTTTTGGTATAACTTTAGGTTTATTAGTTACTTCTGGTCTCATAAGGTTTGGTCCGTCTTTTGAAAATGTTGCTTGGGCCAGTCTTTTTTTTCTAGCTCCATTGGGCTGTATATATTATCCAATAGAAATTTTACCTGAATTGTTGCAAATAATCGCTAAAACTCTGCCATTAGTTCATATTTTTGAAGAAATGAGAAATATTCTTATTAATGACATTATTAGTTACTACTCAATATTTAAAAGTGTTCTGATTTCATTAATGTATTTTATATTTGGAGTAGTTATCTTTTATATTTCTCATGCAGGTGCAAGAGAAAGAGGAACGCTGATTAATATAGGTGAATAATAAATATGCAACTAATAGATTGTTTTATGTATTTTGATGAAGATCTTGTCTTAGATATAAGGCTAAATACTTTAGATGAATCAGTTAATAAATTTGTTATAGCTGAATCAACTATGGACCATGCTGGCAACAAAAAAAGATTAAATTTTGATATAAAAAAATTTTCAAAATTCAAAAACAAGATAGATTATTTAGTTGTTGAAGACATGCCAAAAGATGTAAAAAATTTTAAGAAAAATTGGAAGGCAGCACATTTAAGAGATCAGTTTCAAAGAAACTCTCTTCAAAAAGGCTATGAGGAATGTGAAGATGAAGATTTAATAATGATTTCTGATATTGATGAAATACCTGACCCAAGAAAAATATCTGAATTTGACGAAAAAAATAATTATGCGTGTTTTATACAAAAAAATTTTCAATCAAAAATTAACTTGATGAATATAACTGAAAAATATTGGAGTGGAACAAAAATATGTAAAAAAAAATTTCTTAAATCTCCACAATGGTTAAGAGATATAAAAACAAAAAAAAGGCCCTTCTGGAAATTTTATAAACCTAAGGAACCTCAATTAATATTTGATGGTGGCTGGCATTTCAGTTACCTTAAAAAACCTGAAAGAATATCAAAAAAAATCAAATCATTTGCTCATCAAGAATTCAATCAAGAAAAATTTACTAACATTGAAAATATAAAAGAAAGAATTGAAAATCATTCAGATATATTTGGAAGAAATTATAAGTATGAAAAAATTGAAATAAATGAAGATTTTCCAAAATATATACTGGAAAACAAATCCAAATTTAGTGAGTGGATAGTCTAAATTGGTGCGTCCGGAAGGATTTGAACCCTCAACCTTCTGATCCGAAGTCAGACG
>MDSW01195418.1_pt1 | contig 10217 bp, 12 predicted proteins | sample 811171 | NCBI WGS metagenome assembly MDSW01 (sample SAMN05326641, study PRJNA326480) | marine metagenome | isolation source: seawater | place: Atlantic Ocean: North West | collected 2012 | reverse complement strand
TTTCCATACCGGTGCCGGGTTCTTCCGATCCCGCGTTTTCTGCCGGTTGCGGTGCATCGTCAGTTTCAGCCGGTTGTGGCGACTCTGGCTCCGGTTCTTCCATTGGCGGATTGTCACGAATAAACCGCTTAATGTGTTCCTCTGTCGCGCCGTCAGCTTGAAGCTCTTGGACCTCATTGCTTATGTGCGGCGGAATGGTGAACGCGCCTTCCTCTTGTGTGCGTATTTCACTCATGGCCCATATATCGCTTCATAAAATTGTTTTGCCTGTTTTTCTGAAACTTTCCTATCCAGAACATTTGGCCCACTGAGGTATTTAGCAATCTTCTTATAGTCCTGCCTAAACACTCTTAGATTTGTTTCAAACTCTCTAAACGGCACATTGTTGGGAGCCACAGGTGGGGAACCGTCTAGTTTTTCACCAATTTTTTCCAATCTTTCCTGTAACCCTAGGGTCTGTCCTTTGTAATAAGAAATAAACGCTCTTTGTCTTTCACTGCCGTTTTTAAACAGCGGGTCTTTAAGCAATTTATCCATATTCCCAAATTCAATTTCGCTTTGGACAAGCCTTTCAAGATCAGCCACGGCATCCGCATATAGCATATCCGCCGCCTGATTTTTATCGCCATACTCTCTCAACCCAACAGCGGCTTTAACTTGCCTTAACAATACTTGTTTTAAATCCTTCAACGCTTTTCCATCTGCGGTTTGATCTTCTTTGGCTAAATTCCTAAGCGTTGTCAGGTTTACTCCGTTATTGCCCGACACAGGCAAAACTGTAATGTCTAATTTCGCTATTTTTTCTGCCGTCAGGCGGTTTGGATCATTCGATGGCAAGTAAATTCTGTCCCTAAGTTCGCGCCACTCCGATTTTTGCACGAAGGTTGGGCCGGTTGATCCGGCGTCTGTGTTCTTGGCGTTTTCCATTTGGTTGATACGCGATAACAACGAGTCCTTGCCGTAATCGCCTTTCGGTAAAAGTCCGCTGGCGAGAATACGTTTCTTTAAATCTTCATAGTCTGGGTCTTTACCCCACACTTCATTTTGGAACTTATTGTAAAGCTCTATCTGCGCTGCTTTTGCGGTATCATCATCATCGCCTAACTGTTGTTTCATAGCTGTACCGGCGCTGAACAAATCCCCTAACGATTTGCGTTTTTGCTCTGGCGTCAGCGAGTCGAAAATCTCTTGCTTGCTTGCTTCTGCTTTGCCCTCTTTCAAAGACTTAATCATTGCAACGACATCATCTAATGGTTCACTGCCCGTCACATCATCAGACATGCGGACAAGTGCATTGATTTTGTTGTCGATAACCAGTTTATCGAACCGGTCTAAAATTTTATTACGGTCAACGATGCCCACCCTTTGAGTTTCAAGGGTTGCCTCTAAATTAGCGCGGCTCGAACGTATGGACACATCAAGTGACACCTCTGCATTTGTTGCGTTGTAACCGGAAACGAGAGATGGCAAAACCTTATCTAAATAATCATCAGCCGAAACGATTGCGCCATTAACCATCTGCTTTTGCATACGGGTGGCATAGCTGCGGTTGAATTCGACATACTTACTGTTCGCCATGATGCCCAGCTTATTCGTCAGCTTTGCTGCACTGGCTGCATCAAGCATATTCAAAGATTTGGTGTATTCCGTGACAACGGCCTGCATCTGCATCTGCACTTCCTGGGGCGTAATCCGCGAATCCGCATCCGCCGCAACAAACACATCGGTCATGGCCTTTTGTGCTGCCGTTGAATAATGCGATTCGACTACAGCCATAGAACCCGCATAAGCCGCTTGCTCATAAACCCGCAACGAATTTTGGTCGCCTACAACCTCAACAGACTGCCCTAATTCTTTTGCTGACTCCACTTGCTCTAATGTCGGGGCATTTGTAATCCCATAGGTTTGGCCCGCTGTTTTTGCTCGTTCCTCTGCAATACCAAAAGCCTGTTGGCTGAACGCGTTTAAACGTTGCGACAGGCTATTGTAACTGCGGGCTTCCATTTCCAGCGCTGGGTTGCTGGTGGGCACGCTAACTGTGCCGGGGGTTACTGGTGCCACACCACCGCGAAGTGCGTTGCCAAGGAATGATGCGCGGGGGAGTGCGGACCTAGCCATTTTAAACCCCTAACATCCCAGGACCGACACGCTGCCCGTAGTACAACGGTGCCATAGACGGGGACATCCCGGCTGCGCCGGTTACACCTTGACTCATAGGCACGGCAGATGTTGGAAACGCGCCAGAGCCACCAAATGCGCCCGCGCCAGTAGTCGGCACACCGCCGCCCAAATTAGGAATGCTTGTCCGATAATATTGAAACGCGCCACCAGCCAGCGTCATCATAGCGCCCATAATTCCTGACCGCTTTGCAACCCTTGCTGCTTGGCGAAGTTGGTCCGCTTGATACAACTGCATGTTTGCTTGAGCTTCGCCAGTTAATCGGGTGATTAACTCATTACCCGCCGCCGTTGCATAATTCTGACCACCAACCTCAAACGCACGCACACGCAACCCTTGTGGGTTGCCCGTGAATGGACTCATATGCCCTGCGCCAGCAACCGCGTTGATCGTTGCGGTTGTCATCAACACCTTTTCCAGTTCGTCTATTGATGTCTTTTTATGCTTTAAAGACGCTTGTTTTGCATTGAACCGCGTATATTGGGCTTGAACACCCATCGCTTGCGCTTGCCCTTTAAGCATGGCGGCTTGGGCGCTGCCTTGCTTAACTTGAGCAAAAGCCGACGCGGCGGATAATGCGAGTCCTATGCCAGCCATCAGTCTGTCGCCACACTGACGCGATAGTCGAGATTTAACAGCGTCAGAAACATGGGTTGCGATTGCGTCACTTCGATTTGTCCTTTCAAATCATATCCAAGGAATGGGCCGATAGATTTTGTACCGGTAAATTTATCAATGCCTTGATCTAAAAATGACGTGCCGAGTTGCCGGAACGGAATGTCTGATCCGTTGACCGTGCAGTTCTGTGTGTTGTCCAAAATAAGGTTAGCTTTGACAATGCGCTTTTTGTTGCCGGTAATAGGGCCGCTGGGAAGACGCGTTTCAACTGGCATCGTACGGATTAAAGGTGTTGTTTTGGTAGCATCATTAGCCAACGCATCGGTAAAACTTGGATACTCTAAGCCGATCTCCATATAGGTTGTCGCAACCCGATCCACTGTCGCTTGGTTCGATGCAACTGTAACGTCAGATAACATATTATCGTCAGCGATAACCTTTACTGTGTAGTCTTCAAGAAAGTTTAGTGAACTGACGGTTGTTGAACCGGGTAGATTGCTGGCCGTCGCTGTATATTGAATAGAACAGTCGGTAGTGTGGTCAGCGCTGAATGCTTCCAGATAATAGAAATCAGCGTTTGTGAAATTCGTCGCTGTCATTCTGGTGGCGTCAGATGACGTGACCGTCAAGTTTTCTCTACCCACTGCCGCTCTAGTCACAGTCACCGTTGCCGTTGAAGCACTAGCCGAAAAACTTGCATGGCCGTTGATCGCAGCGGCCAAGTTGGTGGCGCTCTGGTTGTTTGAACTCGTATTCTCCCATTGGCTTGTCCCGGCAGACCCGGCGCTGGTGAATGTTACGGACGTTCCAGAAGCAGTTTTTAGGACAATGGTGGAACCTGTAGAAATGTTGGCGTAATCGGAAATCACAATTTCGCAAGTTGACTCATTCGGTGGCGTCCGTTTCACAACGGCATAGATTACCGGTGCGTCCGCGTCTTCGACTTGGCAATCCTTGAACAATCCATCCGTTGTAAACAGACTTGGCGCTACGACATTCTGCGAACGCAAGATTGAAAACACGGCAATAGACCCATCACCGCTATTGGTGACGAACATCAAATCGCCTTCATCAACGTTCGTGCCACGCCGCATAGCCATACGGGTGGGAGTCTGCAAAAGGTGGCTGGACAACAAACTAATGTCATTGGACACATAGCTGCCCTCGACATCGCTAAACAAAAATTCCCGAATAGCTTTCCCGCCGCGTTGCAAGTACAGCGTGCCGCCCTCTGTACTAACTGGCTGGGTGCCGCCTTTTGATCCCCGCGTTGTCATTGGCTTGAAAATAAACGAAACTGGCGTCAGTGGTGAACCGTCGATCTGCGGACAGATAAACTCTGTGCCGGTTGTAAATATTTGTAGATCACGCCCGGAAAACACACCGACGATGGCGTTGACTTGGTTTGTGTCAATGGTCGCACTCATGCCTTCGTCATCAAGTGCGCGGCCTTCATCGTAATCGAAATAGTCACCAACGCGGCTACCCCACACAGTGGACGGCAGTGACTGCGAACCACCAACAATCAACCGACCTTCATGGAAAACAGCGCAGCGCGGCCAGCCTCTGGTGCTAGACCACGCATCCTCATAGCCCGCTTCCAATGTCCACGCGCCAGACGCGATTGCGTCAGTGTTAAAGAACGCAACAATGGTGGTTGCTTTGACTACAGTGCTACTCGTTATTGCTGTAATCTTAGCCCTGCCAAAATTATCGTTCGACTCGACGTATTGGTTTACAAGGGACTCAATCGTAAATGTCGTATCGCTGGCTGGTTGTGTTGTCCATGCAACAGATACAGTTGCCACTTTCGAGCTACCAACATAATCAGAAATGACTCGCGTTTGCTCAGACCCCGTGCCGCCTGTTGTCCTAATTACAGAGCCGTTGAAAATATCGTCTGTGCTAGACGCTCCGCTGTCGAGCGTGATCGTTGCGCTCCCACCGGCTTGGGCTGTATTCGACCTGCCGTCATGGAACGCTGCGGCACTCGCGGTCAACGTGATCTCACCTGTAACAGCGGAAGGCGTTAGCGTAACGCCGGGGTTTGTTGAGGTAAGAGTAAACGCATAGTAAGGAACATGCTCAAACGCAATGTCTGCAACAGTCCACGTTGCGTCCGTTGCCCCGCGTTGTATCTTTAGCGGCGTCATTGTTTCCTCGAATAACAACAGCGTGTCCGCGCTTTGCGTATACCAAAGATTCGTCAGGCGGGCAGACGTAATGCCATCCGTTACTCCGCTTACACTAGAGGATACGTCTAAGAAATCGTTACCGGTGCCGTTTATATTGGCGACTTGCACGCCTTGTTTAAACACCATCATTCGCGTGCCGGAAAAAACAAGCATGTACGTCTGTGTGGTGCTAAACGTAAATGGCACAAGGCGCACACCATTATCCGGTGATGCCGCGTCGGGTATGGTGTAAATGTACTTTAGCCCAGGCCGACGCTCGACACTGCCCTGCGGCTTGCAGATTACATTCCGCGCACGCTCCAGCGCACTTTCATATTGTTGCAGATCGATACGCCCGCGTAGCTCCGGGTTTATCTCGCCCACTGCAAAATTGGTTTGAACTTTTACAAACCGGCCCATGGCTAACTCAACGTCAAGCGTGTGTCTACAAGTGGGTAATCACCTATAAAGGTGGTTCCAGCGCCCATTCCATCTGTTGCCGCCGCCTGTCTAAAGTAACCACCGCGCCCGCCTTCCGCTGGGTTGCCGAAAGAAATACGCTCCCAATGCTGGGCTTTGTCTAGTTGGTCTGTGACAGGATAGGCGATGTGCATTGCAACAACATATTTTAGCAGTTGCACAAAATATGACGGCATTTCTTCTTCGAGAGGCCGTTTCTGGTAGTCAATGGTAATGGTGGATTGGTCTGTAAAAATATTGCGCTCGTAGACTTCCCATCCGCCAGTAATCGGCGCAGCCCCTACGGCACTTGAACTAAACACAGCGCGTGGGATGCTTGCCAATGAATCGGAAGGCATCGGGTAACTATACGTCCACTCATTGATTGGCGCTGTTGAGGATTGCTGAAGGTCCACCTTAACAAGCGAAAAGCTCCAGGGGTACATGGTTAGAACCATGTCGCGGGTATCTGGGTAAAGTTCTGAACAAACGTTTGCTTGGACCGTCCCATCAGAGAACGATGAGATTGTGTTTTCACCAAGCAGTTGGAGCGCGTGCGAACAAATTGTTACATCAGTGTCATTAGTCGCCACATCAAATCTCCAACACCAAAAAGGGGAGAGGGGGGCGTTAGCCCCCCACTCAATTAGTCGCTGTCGGTTTCTGCGACGGCGGTTCCGTCACTGATATCAACCACGCCACTAGCGTTGGAAAGAACGCTAACGATATGCAGGGTTGGCGTGTTGCTATCGACAATGAACATGATGTCTCGCACCTTCAACAAGTCAGACGCATTGTTAAAATACGCTGCCGTGTTGACCGTGGCGATTGCATCAGCCGAGGTGTAGGTCCAAACCTGGGGGGCCGCACCGGCTTTGCCGCCGCCGCCAATCAGGTTAAGACCATTTGCACTATAAGCCATGAGTTTTTCTCCTTACTCGCGGGACGTAATAATCACAATCCCTTCTGCATCCACGGCAGTAGCCCCGGCAGAAAGAATTACGTTGGTGAGGTAGCTGACCCGCTCTGGCACATAATTGATTTCGGTTTTCATCGAAATCCCCTCCGCATAGCCGACACTGTCTTTGTGCCAAGCAAAGCATGTGCGGTCACTGGAGCCATCAATGGCAAGTCCACCTTCGTCCATGTCACCAATCATCAACATGGAGAAACCAAGGAAGTTGTCGATTTTCCCATCAGTCATGGCTTTGTGGAGAACGTAGTCTTGCGATGCGGCTTTTTCTTCCGCCAGAAGGGCCGAAAGACCATCCGCCGAAATTGCCATGTAACGATCCGTTGCCGGAACATTCTTGGCGTTCAACAACCGGGCAGCTTCCAACACCTTCGCAACGTTGATGTTGGTGTTTGATCCGCCGATTGAATTGGCAACCGTCAGCGATGAGCTTGAGTTCGCCAAAGCGTCGAGAATGATCTGGTCAGCGCGGCGTCCTATAGCCTTGCCAAGAGTTTCAACGAGTTCACGGCGCTCGTCATAGTTGACCTTTTGCTGGTCAAATATGCTGGTGTACTCCGGTGCGGCGTAATCGCTGAGAGTCGCGGTTACGTTGCTGTGAGTAACATTAAGCGCGGTGACTTCCGACTGTGGCACATGCAGTTGCGCTTGTGCTTTAGCCATTTTAGGAAATTGGACAGTGGACCCTACAACACCCGTTCGCGTGCGCGTAGTTCCAGCCAGCTTCCTCTCGCCTTGATAGGCTTGCTTTACTTCAGCTTCAAAGAGCTTTGTAAAGTTGGTCGATAGAGAAGTTGCCATTTTACTGGTCCCTTACATTGATGAAAAACTATCGGCATCAGTGTAGGGACCGGCTGGTCCGGCTGTGCCTAGGCTTCCGCCCGGAACAGACCGACCTCAAAAGAGGGTAGGGTCATTTCGTGTATATTCGCATATTGTGTTATCTGTCAAGTTTCTTAACGCATCATTTAGCTTATAGACAAAAAACCTTCCGCCGTAGCGGTAATTCCGAAAAATCCAAAAAAGCGTTTTTTTTCAAAATGAAATGATAAGTAAGCGTTTTAATTCAGTGACTTAATTTTTCGACTCTCAAAAAACCCAGCGTTTCTGGGGCTTTCAGCCATTTTTGAAAAATGCGTGTGTTATAATAGGTCAACAACGCGGGGAAAAGCCCGCCGCTATTTTACATTGTGAATAGGTAACCGTGTCGCCGTGGCCTTCGCCATGAAAGGAAAATGCCATGGCTAACTCAAAAGACTTCCTTTGCTACATTCCGATGATGACGGGTGGCTCATATGGTCGCCATGAAAATCGGAGTGAAGCGGTCCTTATGGCCTTTCGATATTTCACAAGTGATTGGGGCAGCATGTATGATGTCTTCAATCAAGAGATCAAAGGCTACCTTGCTGAGATCACCGGATTTGACAAAGTTCAATTCGGACCCGGCAAAGGTATTTGGGCCGACACCGAGGACGGTGGTGAACATCTTTTTGAGCTTGAGGAAATTTCTGTTCAGATGCCTCCGCTCAGAAAGAACCAACGTGCAACCGGCGATGCCTTTCGCCGTAAGCTAAAGCAGGCTGTTCTGGCCTCTCAATAAAGAAGCGCCCAGGGCTGCAACCCTAGACGCCTCTAAGTAACTTTTCTTAACCTCGCTACGGTAGCACGGTTTCCTATTTACAATCAATATTTAGCTTATAGACAAAAAAACCCCCGCCGTAGCGGGGGGGAGAGTCTAGGAGGTTAACGTACAGGGAGGTAGTTACATAATTTGCGGACTGTTAGGGTCCGAGCCATATTTTTTGACAAACTGGTCTGCAACCTTGCGCCGGAACGATGGGTCTTTGTTGTATTGCGGATCAGCGACCATGGCTTGCAATTCTTCTTCTGTCGGCATCGCTTCTGAATCAGGCGTTGCATCAACGGGAATAGTTTTCTCGCCGTAGTATTGGCGCAACCGGTTTAGCGCACGAATGCCGGAAGCCGTGCCGCCCATAAATTTAAATTCGTCAAAATCCTCTGCGGTCCAAGCTCCGTTGTTCACAAGCCCCTCTGCCCACTTGACTACACCGTTGACGATGTTCTCACCATTCGGGCCTAGCTTTGCAAACTCTGCTTCGCGGTCAAACTTCTGTTCCGGTTCTCCCACATCTTCCGGCATCGTTTCCATAACCAGCCCAACAATCTTTTCAAAATCGTCTTGCGACAACCCTCTGTCGGCAGCGACCTCTTTGAACTTACCCAGAAGTTCATCGTCATCTGCAATTCTCTCATTAACAAAACGTATATCATACTCGCCGCCTTCCGGCACTTGATGCTTTCCGTTGCGGAGTTTCTTATAAAGTTCCTGTTGGCTTTTCGCCAAACCCTCGTAATCGGCTTCGCCGCTATCTGAATCCCAAAATCTATCCGGCAACCATTCCGGCTTTTCTCCATCGCCGCCCGGTTCACGGTGATCTATCTCATCGTCTTCTGCCGCTTCAGCGGCATCGGGATTAGGTGTTTCAACGTTGTCTAACAGGCCCGCTTCTGGCTCTGGTGCTGCTTCCGCAGTTTCGCTTACCTCAGCGTTTTCTTCAGCCATTCTTTGCTCTCTCACTTCTTAATAAAATTTCACGAATTAGTGTGTTTTGACCTTCGCGGAAAAATCCAAAGTCTGTGGAGTATCCCGGTGCCCATGTTGGTTGATGCAAGAATGCCCCGCACAGCCAATCAATCATTACCCGCCCATCATCACTTTCCATAATCCGGGCAATGGACCGATCAAGTTCTGCTTGGAACCCTTCGCCTTCTTCCTCTGGCAACGGGCTTTGCGCGTTTACGCCTTCCCATCCATCCGTATTAATATCGATGATTTCTGCCATTACTTTTTCTTTGCAGTTTTAGCGGAACGTTTAAACGCCTTCGCAGTTGGCGCTCCTTTACTGCCGGGTTTTCTCATGCGCTCACCAGAACCGGCCTTAATTCTGGCTCGCTTCTTATGAATGTTGGAATATAAACCGGGCTTCGCCATACCTATTTCCTTGATGTCTTGCCGCTGCACTTCCATCGCTTGCGCGATAAACGTAGCGGACTATTTGGGTTCTTGGCTGCGGATGGATGTTTCTTCATCTGCCCTGCGCTACGGGCGCAATAAGCATTACCCTTCGATGTACCGGGACGAACACGCGGCCCGCCACCTTTAGCTTTACCAGCTTGACCGTAGGAAACACGCTTGCCACTGCTTGTTACTTTGACACGCGCCTTCCCTTTCGCTGGCGTTGCCATTACTTTTTGCCTTTACGCGGCTTCGCCATTTTCATTGGCTTGCCTGACTTGGCGCTGGCTTTCTTCGCCGCCGCCATGCCTTTTTTGCCATAACTAAATTTCTTTCCACCAACGCTTGGCATATTATTCTCCTTTACTGTGCTAATGCGCCTGACGCCGTTCCACCCATTTGGGTGCGTGCTTCAGAAAAACTTTCTGCCTCTGCAACACTTTTAAATTGAGGAAATTGCAGTCCTGTCCGACGCATATAGGCGATTGCATGTTCTCGCGCCTTCTTATGACTAAACTTTTTAGGCCCACTGGGAGTCATCCATAGGGAAGGCACCACTGTTTCCATCCCATCAATATTTAGACCAATTAATATTTCCGTTGAAAACGTGCCATCACCGTTGTCCTTAAATTCATCTGATGTTAAAGGACGAAACTCTACATCTTCTAAAAGTTGTCTACGTTTATCGGGCATTGTTTAAACAGGTTGTTCCGGCGCAGCTTGCTCAGGCGGGGCTTGTCCCCCTTGAGATTGCTGCATCATCTGCATCATTTGTTG
>MDSW01160529.1_pt1 | contig 10217 bp, 7 predicted proteins | sample 811171 | NCBI WGS metagenome assembly MDSW01 (sample SAMN05326641, study PRJNA326480) | marine metagenome | isolation source: seawater | place: Atlantic Ocean: North West | collected 2012 | reverse complement strand
TTTTTGAAGTGGATGAGGTATAAAGATAATTTGAAAACATTTTTTTTGGGTCAACCGCAACAGATAATTGACAATTATGACATCTCTCACAATAATTTACCTCTAATGGATAGAGTTCGGTTTTATCGTTTTTGTTTTTAAGTAAATTATTGGCGAGTGGTTGATACCCTAGTGAAATTACTCTTTTTAAATTTAGATTGCCGCATGATCTACATTCAAATTTATAATATTTTAATAATAGATTTTTTTCATCTTCATCTACGAAAACATGTTTAATAGTATGTGTAATTCCATAATTTTCATGTTCCCTTTCACCCCTTACCAAGTTTAAAAATGTAGTATCTTTTGTAAAAATCATTGTATGTGCAACATTTGGTTTTATTATTGAAATTTGTCCAGCATTTACTACTTGTGTTATTTTTGGGGAGTTTGGATTAAGTATATCTTGAAAAATTTCAATTATTTGTCCTTTAGTAAATAGACATTTTTGTTCTTGTTGAGGGTGATAATGGTTTGCTCTTATAGTTCCCTTTTTAGAGTCTATTAAACCAACCATATTGATTGGTTCTGTTAATTCAAAATTAATTATTTTTCCCCTTTTATCTATAAATTCACCAGTACCATTTTTTACAAGTTCCAGCTCCTTGATTAAATTTTGTTTTGACCATTTTGAAATCATTTCTTTAATACTTTGATCTAGTGCATAAAGAAATTTAAATCCTGTATTAAGTAATTTTTTATTAGATAATGAAAAGCCCAAGTTAGGAACTTCATCGTTTGTCTCTCTCAGGTCAACTTTTGGATTATATTTTTTGCATATTTCAGCAACATCCTTTACTGTGACTGTATCTTTAGTTAAATTAAACAATTCTTTTGATATTTCGTCTCTTTCTTCCATGAACTTAAAACACCTTGCGACATCAATTACAGGCACAAGACTTTTAATTTGTCTGCCTCCCGCAAAAAGTTTCAAAGTTCCATTTTGTGAAGCTATCTTCGAAAATAAATTTGTCATAATATCCAATCTTGTTGTGTCTGACGAATATCCATAGACTGATCCAAGTCTTAAGATGACATAATTTTTTCCTGAATTAATAAGTTGTTTTTCATTATAGTCTTTTGATTTACCGTAGGCTAGTCTTGGACATGTTTGCTCATCTTCTTGAATATTTTTTTTTATTTCATTCATGCTCTCATAAACGACATGAGATGATGGTAAAATAATTTTACATTTATTGTTAATTACATCTAAAATATTTTGAGTTCCTATAACTCCAACTTCCTCTATTAACATTTCTTTTTCTGAATTAGTTTCACTACTAACTCTTGGTACTGATGTAATTCCAGCTAAATGATGAACAATGTCTGCATCTTGGCAATATTTCTTTATCAAGTCTTTGTTTAAAATATCTCCATGCACAAAATTCATATTCCAATTTCTTATTTGATTTACTCTTTCAGATATAAATCTATTATCAATTATTGTAATTTGATCATTCCAACTATAACCAGAGTATATTTTACATAACTCAGTGCCTATATAACCAAGACCTCCTGTAATTACTATTTTTTTCATAATTTTTAATTATTTATATAACTTTTAACAAATGTTTTATAGCTATGTGAAAATTTAAAACCTGATTTTAAAATTTTTCTTTTACTCATAAAGTAACCTTTTGTGGGTATTTTATCTTTTGTTGAAATTAGTTTAATGTTTTTGTTATGATCTCTGCAAATATTTGCTATTTCTTTAACAGTAAAATGTTCTGATACTAGATTAAATATTTGATTTTTTTTTATTTTTTTTGAAAAAAAGAACATTGCTTTTGCAACGTCTTTTACTGAAACTAAACCTTTAATTTGTACACCCTTAGAAAATAGTTTTAAATTTTTACCATTTTTAGTTCTTAGAGGGAATAGATTTGGCATATTAAACATTCTTTCTTTTAAAGTTTCACCATAAACTGATCCAAGTCTTAAAATTATGTGTTTATTTGGACTTCTGCTTAAAAGACTCTCACATTTAAGTTTACTTTTAGAGTAAGCTAAATTAGGCATCGGTCTTGATTTTTCATTAAAAATTTTTTTATTTTTTTTACAATTTTCAAACACTAAATGTGTTGATGGAAATATAATATTAGTATTTTTATTACAGAGCTCTAATAAATTTTTCATTAAAATCATTGTATCACTATAAATTTTTTGCTCTTTTTTTTTATCAAGATTTACATCAGTGCTTGGAACTTTAGTAATACCCGCTAAATGGTAAATTATTTTTGCATTTTTATAAAATTTTTTACAAATTGATTTATTAGTAAGATCACCTTTTACAAATTTTACTTTAAGTTTTTTAAATGTAGAGATTTTTTTTTGGTTTTTCTTTTTGTCTATAATTATAACATTATTTTTTTTTTTAAATAATTTTACTAACTCTGTTCCAATAAAACCTCCTCCTCCTGTTATAATTATTTTTTTTAATTTCATATTAACTAATTATTATACTATTAAAAAGTATGTAAAGTTTAATAGTATTTAATTTTATTAAAAATTCTTAGCAAAAGAGATTTCCTATTGTAAAAACTCTCATATAAAAAATTATCATACTTAATGCTAAAGTCTTTGTTTTTATGTATTTTTTTTATAGGAAGATTTATATCTTTAGTAAATAGGTTTCTGAATTTTTTTGCACTCTTGCCAGTTGGTGAGTTATTAAAACCAATATTTTTAATTAAATTTACATTAGGAACAACTGTCTTAAAATCATAAAGAATGTTGTAATATAACCATTGGGTATCCCACACGGAAAGCTTAGGATTATTATATATTTTATTTAAATAATATTTGAAAAATCTTTGTTCACCACTTCTAAGGTTGCTTTTACTTAAAAACTTTTTTTTATTTTTAGGCCAATCTTTTATATTTGGATCATAATATTTTTTCCACCTGTCTCTCCAAGTAGCCCAACCCATAAAGTGAGGAAACTTAGAAAAAAAAATATCACTCTTTTCAATTTTTTTTTGTAAACACCATAGAATAAATTGCATCCTGATATATGTGCTATATTTTTTGAATTTTTGTATCTTTTTAACATTTCGCTACAATATTTAAAAAAACTATTTCTTGGAACACAATCATCTTCAATAACTATGCATTCAGTCTCGTAATTAAATATATATTTCATCATTTTGTAACCAATAATCTTTTGACCAAGATTTTTTTTAAAATAAATTACTTTTACTCTTTTTTTACTTATCGCATTTTTAATCAAAGTTGTTGTTTTGATATGATTTTTTAATTCGTTATTTGAAAAATTTTTTTTTTTTCCATCTTGAAAAATATATAATTTTTTTGGTTTAAGTTTTAAAATGACCTTAAGTATTTTTTTTGTTTCATTGGGTCTTTTGTAAGTTAAAAATAAAATAGGAGTCTTAAACATTTTTTACTTTATAAACTGTGACAAATCTGGCTTAAAATATCTTGGACCCTTCATTACTTTTCCTGCATCATTATAAATTGGTTTTCCATCCACACCTAGTTTACTCATATTTGAACGTTGAACTTCCTCAAAACATTTATCAAGATTAACTCCAAATGCATGTCCTGCTCCATAGGTCACGTAAAGTATGTCTGTTAAAGCGTCAACAGCTTCTTTTAGATCATTATTATTTATAGCATCCTTAAACTCAGTTAATTCTTCATCAATTAAATCAACTCTTAATTTATTGATTTTATCATCACTCAAACTTGGTTTAGTTTTCACTTCTTGACCAAAAGTTTTCATGAATAAACCCACTTTCTCAAAATTTGTCATAAAGCTCCTATTTAAATTTAGTAATACATACTGTATAAGATATTATAATACATCTAATTTTAATTTTATGAAAACGAGAAAAGAATATGATAGCATCGGAGGAATAGATGTTCCTGTGGATAAGTATTGGGGGCCATCGACTCAAAGATCAAACAAATATTTTGATATTGGTGAAATTTTAGTTGAACCAATCGTAATCAAAACTATTGCAATCATTAAAAAAGCAATTGCTAAAGTAAATGCCGAAAATGGGGATTTAAACAAAAAAATAAGCAACGCAATAATTAAAGCTTCGAATGAGGTAATATCTGGAAAATTAAAAGATAATTTTCCATTAAAAGTTTGGCAAACTGGTTCTGGAACACAAACAAATATGAATGTTAATGAGGTTATTGCAAACAGAGCTATAGAAATTTTGGGTGGTAAAAAAGGCTCCAAAAAGCCTGTGCATCCTAATGACCATGTAAATAAATCTCAATCAACAAATGATGTTTTTCCAACGGCAATGCATATGTCAATTGCCTTAATGGTAAAAAATAAATTAATACCTAATCTTAATCTACTTAATAAAGAATTAAAAAATAAATCTAAAGAATTCAACAAAATAATTAAAGTCGGAAGAACTCACTTGCAGGATGCTACACCTTTAACTTTGGGACAAGAGTTTTCAGGATATCATTCACAATTAAGTGATTGTATCTCAAGAATAAAACTTGCATTGAATGAAATCTATTTCTTAGCTCAAGGAGGTACTGCTGTTGGTACGGGATTAAATACTAAAAAAGGGTTTGACAAAAAAGTTGTAAATGAAATAAAAAAATTAACAAAACTTCCATTTAAACCATCTACTAATAAATTTGCCTCATTGGCTTCTCACGATGCTGTTGTAAATTTTTCAGGGGCATTAAATACAACAGCTGTATGCCTTATGAAAATTGCAAATGATATTCGATTTTTAGGGTCAGGACCAAGGGCTGGATATGGAGAATTATTTTTACCAGTTAATGAACCTGGATCCTCAATTATGCCAGGAAAAGTGAACCCCACTCAATGCGAAGCTATAACCATGGTTTGTATAAAAGTGATTGGAAATCATAATGGAATTACAATGGCTGGCTCACACGGACATTTTGAATTAAATGTTTTTAAACCCTTAATTATTCATAATGTCTTACAATCTTTAGATATTTTGTCTGATGCTACAAAAAATTTTTCTAAATACTGTGTCAGAGGTTTGAAGGCTAATAAAAAAAGAATTAAAGAATTATTAAATAACTCTTTAATGCTTGTTACTGCACTTTCCCCAAAAATTGGGTATGATAATGCAGCTAAAATTGCCAAACTTGCTCACCAAAACAATACAACTTTGAAAACTGAAGCTATTAAATTAAAATTAATTAATGAAAAAGAATTTGATAGAATAGTTGATCCAAAAAAATTAACTCAACCTGAATAAAATGCGGTTGAGTTTTGTACTAATTTTTTAAATTTTGCCCAATTGTCAATTTCTTCAAATTGTAAATAGATAATATTTTTTTTATCATTATTAAATGTTATTTTATCAATATAAAATTTGTTAGTTGCAAAACTATACATACTTTTAATCTGAATATTTTTAAGAGGAAACCTATTTTTTTTTGGTATCATGAATTTTTTAAAAAAATTTTTTTCATTTTTTACTTCGAGATTAAAATTTCCGTTAAAATTCAATCTGTTATCATCTAATTGAAATGAATTAGAAAGAATATTTAAGTTTCCAATTTTTTTTATTTTAAATTCTGATTTTTTAAAAGAAATTTTTCCAAAATTTAAATTTAGAAGCAAATCTAAATCATCAATCAACTTGTTATTTTTTATTTCGTCTATCTTAAAAAAAATATTTCCATTTAGAACATCATTTTCTAATATAAAATTTTTTACTAAATCTTCGATAATTATTGGGGATCCTAATTTATTAAAATTAATTTTATCAAGCTGGATTGCCGCATTAAATGAAAATGGATCTAAATCTATATCCATTGTGTAATTAAGAGGAATTAATTGAAAATTTGACTCTATGGATTTTATATAGAATCTATTCTCGTCTATTTTTATTTTACTATTAAGATTTGTTCTAAAGCTTTTGATTTGGTTATAGGAGGAATATTTTTTTTTATAAATTGACTCATTTTTAATTTTAAGTTTTAGGTCTTTTAATAAAATATTTGTATTATTTTTTTTTGAAATAAAGTCTATAACTGACTGGATTTTTATTGGTGTATTAAAAATTTTTCCTATTAATAGAATTGAATTTTTTTGAATTTTTTTATCATATTTAATTTCGATATCTTTTGAACTTAATAATGTTACAAGTTCTTTGTTATTATTTTTATAAAATAAATTACTTTTTTTAATTAGTATGTCAGAATTAATTTTTGATTTAAAAATAAAATTCAAATTTTTTAAATTATTTTTATTAAAGTAAAAATTTCCATCTTCTATAACAATATATTTTGATTTTATTTTCTCTTTATTAAATAAATTTTTTTGAGATATAAATATTTTAAGTTTTTTAATTTCTGCAAAGTTACTTATTTTAGTTTCATCTTTATCTAAAAATTTAACATCACTATAAATAAAATGTGGTTTTGGGATAATTGAATATTTTATATTCTTTGGGAGACTTAAATCCTGATTAAATGACTTTTGTAAATCTTCAACTAGTTTAATATGTAAATCATTTTTATAAAAAGATGGTATTGATAAGTATATTAGATACAAAAAAACACTTGAAATTGAGGAAATTAATATAAAATTGAAAATTGAAGTTTTTGATACTTTTAAATTTTTTTGATCAAATTTGTTAATAAATTTGACAATAAAATCAGTAAAGGTGCGTAATATTGTAAATTTAGTTTTTTTTTTTATCATTTAAAATTAATTGTTTTATATATTTATAGCTTAAATTAAATGGAAAAATTTTCTCACTTAGATGGTTTAAATCTTCAACAAAAAGAGGGTGTACAATATGGTGATGGTCCACTACTATTGGTTGCAGGTGCGGGATCTGGAAAAACAAAAGTTTTGACTTCTAGGATTGTAAATCTAATTAAAGTAAAAAAAATTTTTCCAAATCAAATTTTAGCAGTAACATTTACAAATAAAGCTGCTAAAGAAATGAAAATACGTGTTGCAAAATTCTTAAGTAAAGATTTGCCTGGATTGAATTGGCTTGGAACTTTTCATTCAATTTGTGCAAAAATTTTAAGAAAACATGCTAATGCAGTAGGTTTAAAATATAATTTCTCAATAATTGATAGAGACGATCAAATAAGATTAATAAAAAATATTTGTAAATCAGAAAATATAGACATTAAAAAAATTTCACCAAACTATATTCTTGCAATTTTTGATAAGTGGAAAAATAAAGGGTGGTATCCTAATGAGGTTGTTTTAAAAAAAAAAGACTTCGTTGAAAAGAGTTTTTTAAAAATTTATGAAATATATCAATCCAAATTAAATGATTTAAATTCTTGCGATTTTAATGATCTAATATTGCACTGTGTTAAAATTTTTGAAAAATATAGTGATATATTAAATATTTATTCTAAAAATTTCAAATATATATTAGTAGATGAATATCAAGATACAAACTTTATACAAAGTAAATGGCTTAATATGTTAGCAAAAACAAATAAAAATTTGTGTTGTGTCGGTGATGATGATCAATCAATTTATAGTTGGAGAGGAGCTGAAATAAAAAACTTTTTAGAATTTGATAAAATTTATGAAAATACAAAGATTATTAGACTTGAAAATAATTATAGATCAACACAGAATATTTTATCTACTGCCTCAAATTTAATAAAAAATAATGAAAATAGATTAGGTAAAAATTTATTTACAAATAGTGAAACTGGAGATCTTGTAAACATTAATTGTTATAGAAGTGGAAAAGACGAAGCTACCGCAATCAGTGATGAAATTGATAAACATAACAAAAATTACTCATTAAATAATATGGCAATACTTGTGAGGGCTATATTTCAAACCAGAGAATTTGAAGAACGCTTTTTAAAGATTGGTTTGCCTTATAGAATAATTGGAGGCATTAAATTTTATGAAAGAGCTGAGATTAAAGATTGTATAGCATATTTAAGACTAATTTATCAAAGTAAAGATGATCTTGCATTTGAGAGAATAATAAACACTCCAAGAAGGTCAATTGGCGACTCTACTCTTAAGCAAATCAATTTATATTCAAAAAATAATAAATGCTCTCTTGAAATTGCAGCCAAAAAACTTATAGAGAAAAATTTGATTAAGCCTAAAGCAAAAATTGGTTTAAATTCGATTCTTAATTTATTTAATAAATGGAGAGATGATTATGAAAGAAAGCAAATTGGCCATATTAAACTTTTACAAACTGTTCTAGATGAGTCAGGTTATAGTCAGATGCTCAAAAATAAGAAAGATTTAGAAAATGAAGATAGGCTAGAAAATATTAAGGAATTAATTGGAGCGATGAAAGAGTTTGATAACCTCGAAACTTTTTTAGAACATGTTTCACTTTCTACTTCAATTGATGAGGACTGGGATGGTCAAAAAATAAATTTAATGACAATGCATGCATCAAAAGGACTTGAATTTGATGTAGTTTTTTTACCAGGTTGGGAAGAAGGTTTATTCCCTCACCAAAAATCAATGGATGAAAAAGGTCAATTAGGATTAGAAGAAGAAAGACGATTGGCTTACGTAGGAATTACAAGAGCAAAAAAAATATTAAATATTTCATTCTCAATGAACAGATTTTACCAAGGAGATTGGATAGATTCTATTGCATCAAGATTTCTTGATGAACTTCCAGATGAAAATATAAAAAAAAGTAACACATTTGATGATAATGAAGACGATGATTTTGAGTTTAATCAAGATAATGATTTCAAATCTGAAATTGAGAGTCCAGGATGGAAAAGATATCAAAAAAGAATTAAAAATTAAAATGTTAAAAGAATTTAAAAAATTACTGTTAACTAATAATTTAGATGGGTATGTTGTACCAAAAAATGATGAGTACTTCTCAGAGTATGCTTATCCAGATAGACTGTTTAAAATTTCTAAATTTAGTGGATCAGCTGGATTTGCAATTTTAATGAATAATAAAAATTATTTATTTGTTGATGGAAGATATACCCTTCAGGCACAGCTTGAAAGTGGTACAAATTTTAAAATCTTAGAGATACCCAAGCTATTTCCTTATGATGTATTTAAAAAAAATTCTTTAAAAACAAGAATTGGTTTTGACCCTAAATTGTTTACAAACAGAATGTTAAAAAGTTATTTCAAAAATACTTGCAAATTAATTCCAATAAATAAAAACTTAGTTGATGAGATTTCACTGGTAAAAAACAATATGCAAGTAAATTATTTTTATAATATTAAAAACAAAAATTCAGGTGAAAGTTTGACATCAAAAACGGAAAGGCTATGTAAAATATTAAAAAAAAATAAAATAGACAATATTTTTATAAGTGCCCCAGAAAATATAGCATGGCTTTTAAATTTGAGAGGAAATGATAATCCTAATAGCCCAGTGCCAAATGCAAAAGGAATAGTAACGAAAAATAAAGAGGTTTATATTTTTACTAAAATTTCCAAAATTAAAAAAATAAGAAAATTGAAGATTTATAAAAAAATAAATTTTTTAGAAGAAAGTGAAGTTTATTCCGTAACTAAAAATTTAACTGGTAAAAATTTCTGTATAGATAATTTAACTTGTTCAATATTTTTTGAACATTTAATAAAATCAAATTTTAAAATTTCCCATTTTTTTGATCCATGTTATCAACTAAAATCTATTAAAAATAAGACAGAGATATATCATACAAAAAAAACACATGTTTATGACGGTGCTGCATTAACTAAATTTTTATATTGGGCAAAACACAATAATTTGAAAAATTTAGATGAAAAAAAAGCAGAAAGAAAACTAGAATATTTTAGAAAACAAAATAAGTCTTACTTATTTCCGAGTTTTAATACTATTATGGGATCTGGACCAAACAGTGCTGTTATACATTATAGGTCAAATTCTAAAACCAATAGAAAGATAAAAAAAAATGATATTCTTCTATGTGATTCTGGTGGACAATATAAGTATGGTACTACTGATGTGACAAGAACCATTTGCTTTAGTAAACCAAGTAAGAATATTAAAAATATTTTCACAAGAGTTTTAAAGGGTCATATCTCTGTTGTAAGAACAAACTTAAATAAAATTAAAGAAGGGTATAAAATAGATAAGAATGCCAGACAATGGCTAAATAAAGTTAATCTAGATTATCCCCATGGCACAGGTCATGGTGTTGGATTTTTTTTAAATGTTCACGAAGGTCCACAAGGATTGTCAAAGTACAACAGGGTAAAA
>MDSW01025185.1_pt1 | contig 10218 bp, 8 predicted proteins | sample 811171 | NCBI WGS metagenome assembly MDSW01 (sample SAMN05326641, study PRJNA326480) | marine metagenome | isolation source: seawater | place: Atlantic Ocean: North West | collected 2012 | reverse complement strand
TGGCGGCATTGGAAAAATAATTGAATATAGAGGTGAGGCCATCAGAAATCTTTCAATGGAAGGAAGGATGACTGTCTGCAATATGTCGATCGAGGCTGGGGCTAAAGCAGGATTAATAGCACCAGACGAAACAACTTTCGAATACCTAAAAGGCAGAACCTACAGTCCGAGTGATAATCAATGGGAAGAAGCAATAGAGGACTGGAAATCCTTGGCTACTGACGAAGATGCTAAATTTGATGAGGAAATAGTTTTAGATGGAAATGAAATTTCACCACATGTAACTTGGGGAACAAATCCAGGACAGGTTGCACCAATAAAAGGTCTAGTCCCAGACCCTGAGCAATTTTCTGAACCTTCACAGCAGGAATCAGCAAGAAGAGCACTTGAGTATATGGGGATCACAGCAGGAGAAAAAATCTCTGAAATTCCAGTAGACACAGTTTTTATTGGCTCGTGCACGAATAGTCGTATAGAGGATCTCAGAGAAGCTGCAAAAGTTGCTCAAGGGCAACAAGTTGCAGCTGGAGTCAGGACCCTCGTGGTTCCGGGGTCAGGGTCGGTTAAAGCTCAAGCAGAATCTGAAGGGCTTCATGAAATCTTTCAAGAAGCTGGATTCGACTGGCGCGAGCCTGGATGTTCTATGTGTCTTGCGATGAACCCAGACAAACTTAAAAAAGATGAACGTTGTGCAAGTACAAGCAATCGAAATTTTGAAGGACGTCAAGGTAGAGGGGGTAGAACGCATTTGGTTTCACCCGCGGTAGCAGCAGCTACAGCTATTGCAGGAACTTTTGCCACACCTGAAGACCTAGACAGGAGAGAAGAGAAGTAGTTATGGAACCAGTAGAAATAGTTTTTGGCACAGCGCTTCCTTTAAGCCGCTCTGACGTAGACACGGATCAAATAATTCCAAGCGACTGGCTTAAGCGAGTAGAAAGAACTGGTTTCGACAGAGGGTTGTTCAGCGAATGGAGAGACGATCCTTCTTTTGTGCTTAACGATGAGCGTTTTAGAGAGGCAACAATACTTGTAGCTGGACCAAATTTTGGAACCGGATCCTCTAGAGAGCATGCAGTCTGGGCGATCCAACAATACGGATTCAAAGCAGTGGTATCACCTCGCTTTGCAGATATTTTCAGAAACAACTGCACTAAAAATGGACTTGTCCCAGTTGAGGTACCAGAGCAGATAGGTAAAGATTTACTCCAAGCGATAGAGAACGACCCAGAACTAATTTTGACTGTAGATGTGGCACAACGCACTCTAGAGGTTCCTGATGCAAACATTTCTTGCAGTTTTCCTCTAGAGGAGACAGTGCAAGAGAGATTCTTGAAGGGTCTAGATGATATCGGTATCACAATGAAACATGAAGAAGTGATCCACAAATATCAACAAGACAGACCAGCTTGGCTTCCTTCTATTAGTGTTTAAAAAGAAGTAAAATAAGAATCAAAATATGAAAATACTAAGCCTACTAGTCGTCTTGATCTTATTTTCAGTTAATTGTGCAAATGAGACTTCCAGCATCAGTACATCTGGCTACTCCTTAGATACAAATGAAAACTATTCTTCGCCAACAAATTCTTTTGAGAATACGAACTTAACAACAGTTCCGAAAGCGACAGTCAACATAGAGACAATGGAACTGACAAGCGGCTTGATTCCTTTTAAGGCCTGTGAAGAACTACTCAGGTACTTTCAAGACGAAGCTTTAGAAAGAGTTGGACCATACGGACTTGAGGGAATGGGTTGGGGGCCAATAATGCCAATGGCACTCAGAATGGAGGAGTCTTTTGCTGTTGCAGATTCAGGAGCAGTAATGGGAGCTGCACCTGGAATTGACTTTTCAGAAACAAATGTTCAAGAAGCAGGAATAGATGAACCAGATTTTATTAAGACTAATGGAAAAATAATTGCGGTATTACAAGACAACATTTTGAACATAATTGATACGGAATCAAGCTCCTCTCAACCCTTAAGCTCTTTGCGTCTTGATGGGCTCGGATGGGGAAGTGAAATGTTTCTTGCAGGCGAAAGAGTTTGGGTAATGGCACAAACTGACTTGTATTCGTTGTCTCCACTAACTGCACGAATGATTCCCGAGGGTAATTGGGAGCCACATACGACCATTGTCGAAATAGACATCACAGATCCGACACAACCAATTCAAGTAGCCAGCATGGTTATCGAAGGACGTTATGTAAATGCCAGAGTGGTTAATGACATTGCCAGAATAGTTGTCTCTTCGCCACCATCTGATCTTCCTTTTGTAACCCCTCAAGGACCCTCAGCAGAAGAAATTGCCTTAGCGACAAACAAACAAGCAATAGTTGGAACGACAATTGAAAACTGGGTGCCTTCTTACGTGTATGAAAGTAATGAAGGCAATGTGGAGAAGGGCCAATTAGTTGACTGTAAACAAGTTTCACATCCATCGAAATTCTCGGGGTTTACATCCCTTTCTGTTTTGGATGTTGATTTAACTTCCGATATGAAACCTCCTGCAGCCACATCAGTTTTGACAGATGGAGAAACCGTATATGCAAGTCCAGAAAACCTCTACATATCGACAACTGACTATCCAGAAACAGTTCCCTTTGGTGAAGAAAATTTTCAGAATCTAGAAGAAGAATACTCAACTTCTATACACCAATTCACAATGAAGACCGGAGAGAAAACCGAGTACAAAGCATCAATTGACGTAAAAGGTCACCTGCTCAATCAATTTGCCATGTCGGAGCATGATGGAAATTTAAGAGTTGCCACCACAACTGGGACTCCGTGGGGTTTTGATGAATCAAATGAGTCAGTTGTCACTGTTATAGAGATAAGAGATGAAGGTCTAACAGAGGTAGGACAAGTAGGAGGAATGGGAAAAGGTGAAAGAATCTTCGCAGTAAGATTCATCGGAAACCTCGGATACGTAGTGACTTTCAGGCAAACCGACCCTTTTTATACACTTGATCTAACGGATCCCAAAACACCAAAAGTGCGAGGCGAATTAAAGATCACTGGCTACAGCGGCTACCTACACCCAATAGAAGAAAATTTGATTTTAGGAATAGGACAAGAAGCAACTGAAGAAGGAGTGACTACTGGAACTAAAGCAGCTCTTTATGATGTTGAGGATCTTGATGATCCAAAAGTTATTTCTATCTGGTCTCCTGGAAGTGGAAGAAGTTCAGCCGAGTGGGATCATCATGCTTTCTTGTGGTGGCCGCCAGAAAGTATTGCGGTTCTGCCTATTAGAGACTGGAGGAACTATGAAGCAGAGGTAGTCATGTTGAAAGTCAAAGACGGAGCTTTGCAAGAGTTCGGTCGTATTTTTCACTCTGCTCCGGATTCACCTTCTGATTTAAAACCAGAATTTATGATCCCGATCGAACGATCACTTGTAGTTGGGAACGAAATTTGGACTTATTCGCGTGGACAACTTCAAGCAAATTTGATGACTGACCTTTCAGTCAGTAAGAAAGTTCAACTTCAAGAATTTTTCACAACGGGACAACTAATACCGGAACCGTTGTTCGTTGAATAACAACGGTTCTGATGCAGGAGTTATTAAGAAATATATTTTGCTTTTTCAATCAGAGAAAAAATTCCTTTTAAATCCAAGTGGCCCATGTGGGTAAGAACATTGCCCTCGGAAGTTACTACTGCAAAAGCCGGTTGGTTGATGACACCAAATTTGCTCCATACCTCACCCGTATCAGCAATATTCGTAAAATCTAAACCCCACTCTAAAACTCTTCTTTGTCCAAGCTTAGAATCGAAAATTGCTCCAACTCCCACAACTTTCAACGAATTATTTGCTGCAACGACCGTCGGAGCCTCTCTAAGACAGGTAGTTCAATTCGGTGCCCAAAACCATAAGAGCATGTCCTGACCAAACCCATTTTCTGACTCGAGCGAACTATCTCCTGATTCAGAAGTATCTGTTTTTAGCCAGAGGTCTGAACCACTAACCAGTTCACCATCGGTAGTAAGAGCAAGAAAATCCAATTCTGAAGGGATTTCGATTTCCACAACCGTAGTGGTTGAAATCGGCTGAGTGGTCACAGGTGGACTAGAAGAAAAAACAGCAGAAACTCCAGACTCATCCACAGTTGAACTTGAACAACTAAAAATGAGCGTACAGAGTCCAAATATCAAATAAAAACGGCGCACGGAACAACTTTACGTCGGATACCGTCAAAATAAGTGAGCACAAGGCGTTTAATTATTTCAGCACTTTTATGCGGATTAGCAATCCTCCTTGCTTTTGCCATTCAAGTGCTTTTGGCTTGAAAGAAACTAAATAGACATGAAACAATTCAATAACTAAGAAGTTAAAACATGACAAAAAATTATGATCTAGTAGTAATTGGTGGTGGACCTGCTGGTTATGCCGCGGCTCTTTATGGTTCAGCTGCTGGACTTAAGGTCGCCATCGTAGAGGAAAATAAAATTGGAGGAACTTGTCTTCATGTTGGTTGTATACCAGCAAAAGAATTACTAGAGACAGCCTCAGTGCTCAGATCAGTACGTCAAGCGAAAGACTTTGGGATCGCAATATCACAAGATCCAGTTATTGACTTATCGATAAGTCAGAATCGTAAACAAACAATCATAGATCAACTATTTGCCGGTTTAAATTCTTTACTTACAGGAAGAGACGTCACAATTTATTCAGGCACAGGCATTTTGGGAGCCAATAGAAAAATAGAAATCCAACAAAATGGTGAAACGGAAATAATTCAAGGTACAAACGTGCTTTTAGCGACAGGGTCAACACCACGTACCATCCAAGGCTTTGAAATAGATGGAAAAACAGTGATGACAAGCGACGAATTTCTATCTATTGAAAAGACACCTAATCGAGTTGCAGTAATTGGAGGTGGCGCCATTGGTTGTGAATTTGCTTCGCTTCTTAATGATTTAGGTTCATCGGTCACATTGCTTGAGAGTCTTGACGAAATACTCCCAGGATGCGACAAAGACGTATCCACTGCCGTGAGACGATCATTCGTAAAAAAAGGAATCGATATCCAAACTGGAGTGCAAGTAGAAGGGCATGAGGGAGATGCTGAGAAAACAACAGTTAGTTGGTCTGATAAGGGGCAACTAAATAAATTAGAAGTTGACCTAGTTGTCATAGCTGTAGGTCGTGCACCTAACGGACATGCGGCGGGATTAAATGACACAGAAGTAGTAGTTAATGAAAAAGGCTTTATAGAGGTTGATGAGAAATTAAGAACCAACGAAAAAGGAGTATGGGCCGCAGGAGACGTCGTTAATACTCCGCAATTGGCGCATGTTGGATTTGCTGAAGGTATTTTAGTGGTCAAAGAAATCTTAGGAGAGTCTCCGATACCAATAGACCCGTCAACTGTTCCTTGGTGTATTTACTGTGACCCTGAGGTCGCCTTCGCTGGGTTAACCGAAGAATCAGCAAAAGCTGCTGGCTATAAGGTCGCAATCTCAAAGCATCGTTACTCCGGAAACGGGAGAGCAATGATAATTGGAGAAACAGAAGGATTGGTAAAAGTAATCGCAGAGGCAGATGAATCAGGTAAAGCAGGTCGAATTCTAGGAGTTCACATGGCAGGGCCATTGGTTACCGAACAACTAGGCCAGGCATACTTGGCTGTCAATTTGGAGGCGACAGTTGATGAAGTCGCGAACCATATCCAAGCCCATCCCACTCTGAGCGAGCTTTTTGGTGAAACTGTAATGTCACTTACAGGCCGATCTCTCCACGGCTAATAATGACAAAGTCAACAATAAATCCAGAAGAAAAAGAACTTCAGATCAGATGGATGGGAAAAGTCCGTTATCGAGATGCTCTCGCAGTGCAACAAGCAATAAACAAACATGAACGCGGAGACTACCTTTTGCTGCTTGAACATCACCCTGTTTACACAATGGGCATTAGAGCTTCTTTAGATAATTTAAAGACAGACCCCGAAACAATTGGAGCTGAATTAGAAGAAGCAAATAGAGGAGGGGATATAACTTTTCACGGACCAGGCCAGCTGGTTGGGTATCCCTTACTGAAATTAAAGGGTAAGCGTGGAGGTGGCATGGCTGACACAGCGGCTTACGTAAATGAGATCGAAAGTCTTCTCATAGAAACATGTAAAGATCTCGGCATCGAAGACGTCGGAAGAATCGAAAGGTATACAGGCGTTTGGGTAAACCCTAATGGGCCAGAACCTAGAAAGATTGCAGCGATCGGAGTGAGGCTAAACAAGGCTCGAACGATGCATGGTTTCGCACTTAACGTTAATCCTGACATGACTTTCTATGACCATATTGTTCCCTGTGGGATAACAGAATATGGTGTCACGTCTTTAGAAAAAGAAGGAATAAATACGACAATGAAAGAAGTCGTTGACCTTGTATCTGAAAAAGCTGAAAGATTATGGAGTCAAAGAAAAGCCACACGAGCAGATGTCCTATGGGGTAATGAAACGAATACAGATAAATCAGTTGTACAAATAGGTATAGAACAGACAGCGAAACGTCGAAAGCCAGAATGGATGAAAGTTAAATTAGAAACAGGGCCAGAATATAGACGTTTAAAAAAACTCATAGAGGAAAAAAAACTCGTAACAGTATGCGAAGAAGCAGGATGTCCAAATATTTTTGACTGCTGGAATGACGGTACGGCAACCTTCATGATAGGTGGAGAACGTTGCACGCGAGCATGCGGTTTTTGTCTAGTTGATACTAGAAAACCAAAACCTTTAGATATGTATGAGCCGAAACGAGTTGCTATGGCAGTTGCAGAAATGGGTTTGAGGCATGCAGTTGTAACATCTGTAGCTAGAGACGACCTCAAGGACGGAGGCGCAGAACATTTTGCGATGACAATAAATATGATTCGTGAAATAAATCCGAAAACAAAAATCGAAGTTCTTATTCCTGACTTCAAAGGAGACCCAGAATCTCTCAATACTATTTTCGAAGCTAAACCTGACGTTCTGAATCACAACATCGAAACAGTTCCTAGACTTCAGAGAAGAGTTAGGCCTTCAGCGGGCTACGCGCGGAGTCTCTCAGTATTAGCGAGAGCTAATAAAGAAAACTTCATAACCAAAACATCGTTGATGGTCGGTTTAGGTGAACAGGAATCAGAAATAGATGAATGCCTAGTGGATTTGGCAGCTATTGGTTGTGACATCGTAACTATCGGACAGTATTTAAGACCGTCGCCACAGCACTTACCCATAAAAAAATGGGTAAATCCAATTGCATTCAAAAGGTGGAAGATTATAGGTGAAAATCTAGGAATTTCTCATGTAGAAGCAAGTCCCCTAACTCGGTCCAGTTACCATGCCCGCCAAGCTTTCGAATCTACGAACATCACCCCGGTTAGCATTGGACGCCCAGAGCTAGTTCTTGCAGATAGTTAAAAAATAAAATGATTCGCCTTGATGCCACTACGGTTCTTTTGCAATGGGCGGTTGGTGGTCTGCTGTTTCTTTGGGTTACCTGCCGTCATCGGCAAGTGGGATTAGGTTATGGATGGTTGTTGCGTATCACGTACATGGTCATGTTGGTTTCGGCTTTTGTAGTCGCAGTCTTAACAGAAGTAGTAATAGAACGCGAAATAATCATTTTGGGAGTAGTAGTAACTACAACAGTCCCTCTACTTAACTCTTATTTAAAAAGAAAAGAAGAAAACAAATATCTAAATCCAAACTTAGATCTTGTTGCCCCAATCTTAGGAATAGCTGCCCTAGTAGTAGCAGCACTCGATGCTGGTGGTCCTCCAGGATTAGCGATAGCAAGAACGCTTGTAGGAGCAATTTTCTTAGGTGTTGTAAGTGACGCGATGCTTCTTGGACACTGGTATTTAGTTCAACCAGGCTTGGCTAGAGCCCCTCTATTAGAACTAGTACGGTTAATAGGAATAATTTGGCCATTTGAACTTGCAGTACTTCTATACCCAACAGGAATGCTCTCAGTGATTAATGGAAGTATCGATGATGGTTACGGGGGTCTTTTAGGCTGGTTTTGGCTTGCCTGTACTCTTACGACAATTGTTCTAGTTTTCGTAACACGCGCAGCATTAAAAGAAAGACAATATTCCGCAGTTATGGCAGCAACCGGTTTGTTATATCTGGCAATATTGACAGGATTTGGAATGGATCTAGTAGCAAGAGCAACACTTGCTTAAAATAGAAATCTACTCGATGGTCTAAGAATGCTGCCGTTAGGATTATTTAAATGAAGGTATATACACGACGAGGAGATGACGGCTCTACGGATCTACTGTACGGAGGACGCGTTTCAAAAAATGATTCGCAACCTGAAGTTTATGGAGATGTCGATGAAACACAGGCATTTATCGGCTTAGCAAGATCAGTAGCAGGCGAAGAACTTTCAACCCTCTTACTGAAAGTTGAACGTGAGCTTTGGACACTAATGGCAGAACTGGCCTGCAACCCAGAGAAAATCGGCAACCTTGATGAAAACAGTCGCGTAACTAAAGAAATGGTTGAAGGTCTTGAAGGCATGATAGATGAACTCAGCGAAAAGTTTGAAATGCCAAAAGAATTCGTAGTCCCTGGCGAAGACGAAGTATCAGCGAGATTAGACGTTGCAAGAACTGTATGTCGTCGGGCAGAAAGGTCAGCAGTTGGACTTGAGCTTGAAAATTCATACGTAGTTCCATATTTGAATCGTCTTTCAGATCTTCTTTGGAGCGCTGCACGTTGGCAAGAAGGCGAATCTGTAACAACAAAATCTGTTCCATCATCTGATTAAAATTTTTAAATAGGAGGAAACATGACAATAAGCTTTACGACCGCCAAAGGGTTACCAGCAAATACGGCAGTAGTCGCTCATGGAATTAGTTCGGACAAATTGAACACGCTCCCAAAAGGTCTTAATCCAACAGAGCTTAAAAAGCTTGGTTTTAAGGGTGAATTAGGTCAAGTCCAGTTACTTCCTTTAGGAAACAAGCTGATAGCAGCCGTAGGTCTCGGAGAGTCAAACGAAATAAGTCCAACAAGATTAAGAGATGCTGCTGCAGCTCTTGCAAGGGCAACACGCCGACATGGTTCAGTAGCGACAGACCTAGTTTCGAAATCAGATCTTGAAACTACTCAAGCTATCCAGTCAGTTGTGGAAGGAATGGCTTTATCCCTTTACAAATTCGATTACAAATCATCTTCGACAAAGAATAAAGAAGATGAATCTTTAAAAAAAGTGGTACTTGCTGGCAGCACATCATCTGCAGCTAACTCTGCAATTAGGAAAGCAACTGCTGTCGTAGAAGGGGTTGTATTAGCTCGTGATTTGGTAAACGAACCTGGAGGGACTCTTACCCCTCAAGTATTTGCCCGCAAAGTTGCACGAATGGCAAAAGAAAAAGGACTTACAGCAAAAGTCATGGATGAAGCCGCTATCAAAAAAGCAGGCCTAGGAGGTCTCCTAGGGGTAAATCGAGGTTCTGACAATCCACCAAGATTCGTTGAATTGACTTACCGGCCGAAAGGCAAAGCAAAAGCAACCTTAGCTCTAGTAGGCAAAGGGATTACTTTTGACTCCGGTGGACTCTCGATCAAACCATGGCAAGGCATGTCTGAAATGAAAACAGACATGGGAGGAGCTGCGGCCGTAACTGGAGCAATGTCCGCACTTTCTTCTTTAGCTCCCAAAATAAGGGTGAAAGGCTATTTGCCTATGACTGACAACATGCTTGGAGGAGATGCGACAAGGCCAGGAGACGTATTAAAAATTCGAAACGGTAAAACAATCGAAGTTATAAACACAGATGCAGAAGGGCGACTCATACTCGCCGATGCACTTTCTTTGGCGAGCGAAACCAAACCCGACGCAATAGTAGATTTGGCCACATTGACAGGAGCTTGCATGGTTGCACTTGGCTCCGATATTGCAGGATTAATGGGTAGAAATGAGTCCTTTTTAGGTCAAGTTGAAAAAGCAGCTGAAGACGCCGGCGAGAAAGTTTGGCAACTGCCGCTTCCAGACGAATATAGGGACCTTTACAAGTCTCCTATCGCTGACATGAAAAATATAAGCGCAGGAGGGTACGGAGGAGCTATTACTGCTGGACTAATACTTTCAGAGTTTGTCGCTGAAGGAATCCCATGGGCTCACTTAGATATAGCAGGACCGGCTCGAGCTGATAAAGACAGTGCAGAACTTGTAGAAGGTGGTACGGGTTTTGGAGTTAGAACTCTTATCAAACTAATTCAGTCT
>MDSW01149838.1_pt1 | contig 10219 bp, 6 predicted proteins | sample 811171 | NCBI WGS metagenome assembly MDSW01 (sample SAMN05326641, study PRJNA326480) | marine metagenome | isolation source: seawater | place: Atlantic Ocean: North West | collected 2012 | reverse complement strand
TTCCTTTTCATAAGAAATAATTCCTAGATTATTATAAGCTTGGAAGAATTTATCATTTATATTCAATACCTTATCGTATAATTCTATAGCTTTATCTATATTACCTCTTTCTCTAAGATGATTTGCAAAATTATTAATAATATTTGGATCATTTTTATTAAGCTGGTAAGATTTTTCAAAATATTTACCTGCCTTATTCACATCATTGGTGACCTTATGGTACACACCAAAAATATTATATAATGTGCCTGATTTAGGATACTCAGTAATTAAATGATCCAGACGTTTTAACAATTTATCTAGTTTTGAGTTTTGTAAATAACCAACTAATTCTTCAACTACTTCACTAGGAGGATCTAGATTTTTATTATTCAATTTCTATCCTTTTCAAATATGATGTTCAATCCAACCGGTTATTATGTATTTCTCATTAGATTTAACAACATCACCATAATGAGTATGTGTCCAATCTGAAGGCCATATTAAAGTAGTTCCTTTTTTTGGTTTAATTGCAATATCGTAATAAGGAAATATTGTTTCCCCACCCTCTTCAACATCATTTAAATATGTCATAAAAGCAAAATATCTATGCTGTGTTTGCATTGATTCTCTCTCCATATGAGGAGAGGAAAAATGTCCTCCCAATTCATATTTTTGTATATTAAATACACCAATATGAAATTTTTTAAAGTTTCTCAGAATATTCCAATCATTACAATAATCACTAATACAATTTCCTATATGCTCAAAATAATCCATAAGCATCTTATTTTTATTTCTTTGTATATCTATTGGTTTGACAGGTATTTCAACAGTAACTTTTTTTTCTGTATTAATTCCTCCACCAGTTATCATACCCGGAACATGTTTGTCAGATTTTTTTTCAAATAATTCAATAATATCATCACATAATTTAAGGTTATCCATTTGCCAAATAGATATAAAATTAGGATTTTTATTAGATATTACAGCTTTTGATTCTTGATTTATATTATCGCTTTTGAATTCTTTTGTAACATCAAATTCAAAAAAACCTGGCCCCTTACCTAGATCTTGTAATCCTTGCCTTGTATTTCCTTTCAGCAAATTAATAGCGCCCAGATTAGTAAATACATCAATTAGATTATCTGAATAGGTTCCATCTTCAAAAATATTATTATCATCTTTTAAAAGCTTATCTTTTAATTCTACCAACTTGTCATATTTTTCGTCCAGATCGTTAGTTAAAGCGGCTATATCATTTTGAATTGCTGTGTTTTCTGGATTAATTTGATTTGCTTTATTAAGACATTCCTTAGCTTTTTCTAATTCTCCTAAACCTATGTAAGACCTAGACATATTATAATATGCCTCCCATAAATCTGGCTTTACTTCAAGAAGCCTTTCTAAAACCTCTATACTTTTATTATATTTATTCTTTGCTCTATAAAATATAGCTAAATTACTTAATGTTATTAAATCATCCTTTTCAAAAGATAAAACTTCATTGGAATATGAAATTGCTTTGTCAATATTGTTTTTATTATGGTGGGCAAAGGCTAATCCCCTAAAAAGTAATACCTTTTCTTCTTTCTTGATCTTAGGACTTAAACCATCAACATTTAATAATTTCTCAGCTTCATAAAAATTATTCAATGATTCATCATATTTAGAATTAGCTAGTAACTTTCTTGCTTTATCTAAAAGTTCATGAAAACTTTTGCTTAATTTGTTTAAATCATTCATTTTTATCCTTAAATTACATAGAAATTATATTTTTATATAATTTTTAAATAATTTTAATTAAAATTAGAAAATTTTAAATAATGTTTATACTAGGCTGGTATTTTAAATAATTACTAGTAAAAATAATAGCTTATAAAATTGAAAAATGAATATAACAAGAAATCCTATAGATACTTTCATTGCTAAAGCAAGAGATCATTATATAGAAAACAATTATGCAGAAGAAAAAAAATGTTATGAAAAAATATGTTCAGTATATAAGGATAATATTTCTACCCTTACAAAGTTGATAGATTTTCAAATATCTATTGAAAGATGGGAATCCGCCTTAAATACTGGGCTTTTAATAAGACAAATTGAGAATAATACAGATATTATTAATAATATTGCTCTTCTTAATGTTAAATTAAAAAAATTTAAAGAAGCAGAAAATTTATATTATGAATCATTACAAATTAAAGAAAATTATACTGCGTATGAAGGCATTGCTTATATATTCTTTTTGAAAGAAGACTTTAGTAGAGCAAAAAAATATTACAATAAAGCAAAAGACATACAACCACAATCATATACAGTGTTTAACCAGCTAGGTGTGATATTTAGAGCTCTTGGGGATTATAAGGAAGCAAAAATAAATTTTCAAAAGGCTATAGAAATTAATAATTCTATATCAACAGGTTTTGCAAATCTCATAAATTTAGAATTAAGTTATGGGGCTCCTTTAGAAGAAATTTTGATTCTTATTGAAAAAAATAAAAAAGTTATAATTGAAGAGGAAATCAATAAACTTAAAGATACCAATTTGATACAAACATATATGCTTCATCATATTTACCAACAAATTCTTTATCTTGAATCCATTAAAAATATTAATCAGCAACAAAAAATTTATAAAGAATTTTTCATTAATAATGTTTTAAATGAAAATATTAAAGATAATTTCATAACTCTAAAAGATAATGAAATAAATATTATTTCTGACACTATGCGAAATGGACACTTATATAAGCCTAAGAGAAATTTAGATAACTATCTCAATAAAAATATTGATTGGAATAAAATAGAAGATGAATACTTTAATTCAGATCCATCAATGGTAATAATTGATAATTTTTTAGATCCAATAGCTTTAAATGAAATAAGAAATTATTTATTAGAATCAAATATTTGGAATGAAACTTATCATCACTCAAATTATATAGGGGCATTCTGCGGTAAGGGTAATTACTCAAGTATACATCATGGTATAATAAATGAGCTTAATGCATTATTACCAAATATTCTTAAGGACCTAAAGTTTGAACAACTATGGAGCTTTAATTATAATAATTTAACCGATAGAGGAATTGAAGCTCATGCAGATTTTGCAAAAATTAATATTAACTTTTGGTTAACTCCTGATACCTTTAACAAAGAAAAAGATGAAGGGGGATTAAAGATATATAAAATACCTGCACCACCTAATTGGACTTTTATTGATTACAATACAAAAAATGAAGATATGAATAATATCCTGAAAAATCAGAAAAATAAATATTTCTCTATTCCATATAAATATAATAGAGCTGTCATTTTCGACTCTTCTTTATTCCATGAAACACAATATCTATCTTTTGAAGATCATTATGAAGGTAGACGAATAAACTCTACTATTTTATTTGGAAATAGATACTAAATTAAAGGATTCTGATAACAACTTGTCCGGTTAAATAATTCATAATTAGACATTCATAATTTTTTTCAGTTTTTTGGATAAATTCTTTAAAAGCTTTAAATTCATGATTCTCAAAACCTTCATATGAGATCATTTCATCAAATAAAAATATAGTCCCACTTACAATCATATTTTCAAGATTTGAAAAAATCGTTTTAGTCGATTTATATAAATCACAATCAAAATGCAAAAAAGACACTTTTTCATTATATTCATTACAAAAATGTGGAAGTGTTTCTTCAAAATAACCTTTATGAAGAATAATTCTTGAGTTTAATTTTGGAGGAATCCCATTAGAAGAAAAAGCTTTCTCAGGTAGATGATTCCATGCCTCAGGTAAGCCCTCAAAACTATCAAAACCATGAATATTGTCTTTAATAATACTAGATATATAATTAATTGAAGTACCATTACCTACTCCAAATTCAAGATATAAACCATCTTGATTAGATTCTTTTAATGCCAAAGATATAATTTCTTTTCTATTTCCAGCTAAAGAAAATGACTGTGATTTTTTAGAAAATAAAAATTTCCATGAAGAAAGCCAAATACTAAGTAAATTATTATTATCTAATTTATTAAGCAATTCTTCTAGAATTGTATCATTTCCAATAAAAGAATTAGTAATAGCATAATAAAATATTATCATATTATTTTTATTTCCTGATTGAATTGCTTTGTTTAAAATCCTTATAGCTTCTTCTACTTTATTTTCTAAAATAAATAATAAAGATTGATTGAGAATCGCTTCATTGAAATTAGGGTCAATCACTAAAGCTTTTTTTAATACAGGATGTGCAAGATCATAGTTCCCCGCACACATATATTCTCTACCAAGATTATTGTAGGCATGCGTATAATCATCTTTTAAATCAATAGCTTTTTTAAAGTTTAAAATTGATTCATTAGTTTCATTTAGGGATGAAAAACAATTACCAAGGTTAAAAAATATTTCTGGAACCTTATTGTTAAGTTTTATAGCTTTAGAATAAAATTTAATTGCAGAATCATAATTACTCTTTTTCTTTTCTAACATGGCAATATTATTAAAAATACTTTCATGATCCTTTATTTCAGACATTTTATTTAAAGTGGCCAAAGCTTTATCGTCATCATTATTTCTAATGTATATAGCAGATTGCAATTGAAGGAGATTTAAATTATTTGGAAACTGAATTAATAAAGTCTTAATTTTTTTTTCAGCGGTATTAATTTTTCCTTTCGCAAGTAAATCCTGGATTTCTAATATTTTATTATTTAATGAACTCATTGTTTACCAATTCATTTAAAATTTATTTAGGGCATAAAATCAAAAGCTATACAAATTCTTTCTTCATCTGTTTCAAAAGGCAAGGATCTATGGAATAAAGGTGATGGAAAGAGCACAATATCTGATTCATTTGTTTCGATAATTTTTTTAGGTAAGACTTCTTTTGAATTCGGAAAATGTTTATCTTTAAAGCTAAATTCTAGGTTACCAGAATCTAAAATCTTTTTAGGGCACTTTAAATAATAGACGCCACTTAACCAAGCTCCGACATGATTATGAGGTTCTACATAGCCACCTTTTGTCATTGTCACATACCAACCCATTATTGTTGGTGATTTAGGCCATTCTTTAACAAAAATATCACTAGAATGTTGAAAGTTGTCTATATAATTATGATATTCACTCAAAAAGATATTTTTTAAATGATCAAATATTTCAATTCCATATGTAAACAAATTTCCCTCTGATTGATTACCATTTTTAATAAAAAGCTGTCTCTTTGAATTCTTAAATTTCTTAATTTCATCAATAAGTTTTATATTTATTTTATCAATATCTTCTAACTTTAATGATAAATTTTCTTTTTTAATATATGAGAATGGATCAGGACAAAAAGGATGTGTAAGTGAATTATTTATCGTTTTATTTGCATGATTAATTATAGATGAAATTATTCTAGAGGTTTTAAAATCTTTTTTATTGGTATTATAAAAATTAATAAACTCATCATAATTTTTATCAAAATACATACATTGTGCAATACACTCTTTTGAATCCTGATGATTACTATCACTATAATATTCTATTGCCTTAGCATACTGTTTGTTATTTTTATAAATCTCACCAAGTATAAAATTAGATATAGAATTAGTAGATTCATAATCCCGAGCCTTATTTAAATATTTGATTGCATTTTCTTGATCATTTTTAATCGAATATAAATGCCCTAAAGCTAAATGAGCTATAGGATATTTATCGTTAATATTAATAGATTCTAAAAATTTCTCTTCTGCTTCAATAAATTTATTAGAAGCAAAAAACATCTCGCCAAATTCAGTTAAATGCTCTGGATTATCCGGTTCTAGAGATATTAATTTTCGGTAATATTTTTCAGATAAATCAAACTCACCTTTAAATAAATAAGCCTTAGCAATTTTTTTTATACTTGGAATATAATTTGTATTTAAGCTCAAAGACCAAATAAAAGCTTCAACTGCGTCATCAAATAGTTTTTTCTTTATATAAACACTTCCAAGATTTGACCAAGCTTGATAATAATCAGGGTTAATCTCAATTGCAGCATTATAGTTTACTATTGCATTGTCCAAATTACCTAACTTTGAATATATAGTCCCCAAATCATTATGAGCCTTATAGCTTTTTTTATCAATATCTATAATGGAAAGATAAATTTTCTCTGCTTTTTTATAATTTTTAGAATTTATATAAGAATTAGCCAACAAATATTTAATATCAATATTATTAGGGTCGACATCCCCTGCTCTTTTTAAAAATTTTAATGCCTTATTATTCTCACCTTCTAATAACAATATTTTACTAATTTGGATTAATATTTCTAGATTATCTTTATCAAGCTTGAGAGCTTTTTTTAAATATAATATTGAATCTTTATATTTTTTTTCTGAAAAATAAATATCCGAAAGGCACATTAAGTTTTTCATTGAATTGTTATTATATTTCAAAGATAGTTGAAAATTTTCAATTGCTTTCTGATTATTTTTTAAATTCAGATACGCAAAAGCCACATTCGAATATAAGTTGTCAATAGAATCAAAATTCTTAGCCTCAAGTTTAATTTCAGCACATTTTAGAAATGATTTAATAGCCCCATTATAATCACTTAAAGATGTTTGATTCATTCCATTTATATTCCATAAAAATATATTATCAGGAAATTTATTTATCAATTTATTTATCTCACTTTTAAGAGTTTCATTTTCAGAACTAGAAAATAATGCCTTTAATTCTTTCATTTTTTTTTCAGATAATGTTTTCATATCACTTCATATTTCGTTGGTATTTATCATATTCAATTTGGGATTCTTTATGATTTCCTTTTTCTTTATAAGCTTTGCTTAGATTTAAATAACTGTCAGAATAGCTAGGATCAGCTATTTTTGCTGCATTAAAGTTATCAATTGATTTATCAACTTCATTAATCTCTAAGTAAGCAATCCCCAAAATATTAAGTAAATTAGCATGGTTTTTTATTAAATCAGTAACTGAGCTAAGTAAATCTATAATTTCTCTATATTTTTTAAGCTTAAGCAAGGTACTACAAATAAAGTAATAACTAGTAGGGGCTTTTGGCGCTATCATTTTGAGTTTATTAAAAACTTTCAATGCATCATCATGTCTTTTAAGGCCCGATAAAACTCTTCCCAATGTTATTATATAAAAAGGTTGTATATCATCTAATTTAGCACAATTCTCAGCTGGCTTAAGAGCCAATTCAAATTCTTTTGTTTCAATTAGTGAGTTCGCTAAATTACAATAAGCAGTAGCATTCTTACTATCTGATTTAATAGATTTCATATAATAATCATTAGCCTCTTCTCTTCTTCCTAATTTTAAAAGAACATTTCCAATATTTGATAAATGCATTGAAGGGTTACGTGATCCATCTAAGGATTTTAAAAAGGATTCTAAGGATTCTTCGAATTCATCTCTATTAAAATGGTAATTGCCAATCGTAGAATTCAGTTCAGCTATATTTGCCTTATATTCAACTTCATTACAGCCAAACTCTTTAGCAGCATCTAAACAATCTTTTGCTTGATCAAATTTACGAAGAAATGAAAAACAAATACCTTTAGATGTATGAAGCTCATGTGATCTTGGATACTCATTTAGTAAATCATTAACCAATAAAATACATTCTGGCCATTTAGATTTGTTAATCAAGTCCTTGACATTATTAAGAATTTTTTTAGGTATTTTCTTATTATCTAATTTAGACATAATATTAGGATTATATCACTTCTATTGTACTTTCAATAGTTTGCACTTTAGGCTGAAAATCAAAAGCAATACACACCCTATTAGTATCTTCAGAAAAAGGAAGTGATCGATGAAATAGAGAAGATGGGAATAAAACAACACGAGATTCTAAAGTTTCAATTTCTAATGTAGGTAGAACAGTATCTATTTTAGGATATGAATGATTATCTAGACAAAATTGAATGTTGCCATCAGATTTATCCTTCTTCTTTGGAATTTGAAGATAATAAACACCACTCAACCAACCATTCACATGATTATGAGGCTTTAGATAACCATTTCTAGACATTGAGATAGACCATCCAGTTAAATCTGTTTCATCGGGCCAATTTTTAATAAAGAGATCATTAGATCCTTCAAAATATTTTCTGTATTCATTCATTTTTTTATATAAGACAGTTTCTAATTTACTAAAAAGATTAGAACCCAGATTAAAAATATTTATAATTGATTGTGTTCCGTTTTCTAGAAGTGGTTGGCGCCTTTCACCCATATTATATTGTTTTAATTCCTTAAATAATCGTTTATTAACGTTATCCTTATTATCAAAATCACCAAGATCAAAAAATTTAACATATTCTAGAGGATTACTACAAAATGAGTCATTTAGCTTTTTCTTCAAATGTAAATTTGCATGTGAAACTAAAGCAGTTGCAGTTCTTGAATAAGATAACGCCTCACTATTTTTATTGAAAAATTCAGTAAAATCTTCGTATCGCTTTTGTAAATACAAACATTCTAGAACAAACTCTTCCCAACCGTCAACTTGACTCCTTGAAAAGAATTCAATCGCTTCATCATAATTAGAATTTAATTTTAATACCCTTCCATATGAGAATTGTATTAAATTCACTCCTGGGTTTAGTTTATAAGCTGTACTTAACGCTTCAATAGATTTAGCTGTTTCATTGATGCTGTAATATAAATTTCCAAGATTATAATAAGACTTCCAAAGAATTGGGTTTGCTTTTATTGCTCTATTATAAAATTCTTCTGCTTTTTTAGTTTCTTTTAATTTATAGTATGCAACGCCTATTTGATTTAAATGATTGCTATCATCATCTTTAATAATCATTCCTAATTCAGAGTATTTAAAAAAAGATTCATTATCATTACGACTATTAAAAAGAAGACATATTGCAAAATAAAAATAAGGATTATGAGAAATTTTATCTATAAGTTTCTCAAAGTATTCAATACCTTCATCATATTTATTAAATGCAATATATAATTCAGCAATATCGTAATATATTTCATTATTTTTATTATTAATAGAAAGCGCTTCTTTATAATATTTCAATGATAAGTCAAATTTTTGATCATTTTGGTAGCATCTAGCTAAATCTTTATAAAAAGAATATGATGGTTTACAGTTAGATAATGCTTTATCTAATATATTTCTAGCTTCATCAATACGATTAAGATCATAAAGGCATTTAAAAAGTTTTGTGTAATTCTCATAAAAGCTTGAATCTCTATCAATTGAAGTTCTAAATAAATCACAGGCAGTTTCTATATCACCATTTGCTATGCATAATAGCCCTTTTCCAAAATATGGCATTCCAGCATCCTTATTTAATTTGATAGCTGTATCATAGCTTAAAAGTGCTAATTCATTATTACGCATAACTCTATGTGTATTAGCAAGATTATTATGAATAACCCATAATTTATCATTTAAGGATATAGCTTTATTAAAGATTTCAATTGATTTATCAAAATTATTAATATTAAAGTATGCTAATCCCAATATATTATAGGTATTAACAGTAGAAGTATCATCTAAGTTTTCTGGTTTACTTAGAATCTCTTCACATTCATCTATAACATGATGAAATTCATTTTTATTAAAAAGTTCTATTAATTTATCAAGCATAATCAATAATAATTATTTCATTATAATTATAAAAGTAAAAACATAAAAAAAAGGGGATCCAAAGGATCCCCTTGATTTTAATAAAATATTTATTAATTAAGCAATAAATACAAAGTTATCAGCGTGTCCATCTTCGGCAGCAGTAACACCTGTTAGCTGTAATAACTCAATTGCAATCAGCTCACCTGAAGCAAATGTCTCACCGTCAGCAACTGTACCTGTTGAGAAGACAATTAGGAATAATGCAGAGTTAATTCCATCATCAGCAAGAGCTATGAATGCATCACCAACTGTCCATGCACCATTACTAGTAAGTGCGTTAGAACCACCAATCTCAAAAGCAGCTCCAACATCGGCAGCAGCTAATCCAGCAGCTACACCCTGGGCTAGAAGAACATTAGCATTTGCTCCACCACCTAGATCAGTAGCATTATCACCATCAGCAAGGATTACAGAAGCACCGGCACTAACTGAAATAGTAGGAGTACCTACTGTTACAAGATCAATCACGCCTGTAATTGCTTCGATAGCTGAGATATCAATACTAATTTTATCTTTACCTGTAGCAAGTACAAAACCAGTAATTTGGTCAGAACCATTAAATACATCACCA
>MDSW01223640.1_pt1 | contig 10220 bp, 7 predicted proteins | sample 811171 | NCBI WGS metagenome assembly MDSW01 (sample SAMN05326641, study PRJNA326480) | marine metagenome | isolation source: seawater | place: Atlantic Ocean: North West | collected 2012 | reverse complement strand
TTCCTATCTTACTTACAGGGTTGCAGGAATTACGATTCTCCTAATGTCAATCACCTATGCAGCGTTTATCGGTGTTGGCGGCTTTTTGAATGCCAGTAAACCCAATGCAGATCATGGAGACGGACATGATGATGGACACGACGAACATCACGGATCATCTTCCCCAATTATCTTCGCTTTCGGTATCATGCTGTTCTTGGCAGGATTCCCAGACTTTGTCATCGCGTGTAAAGCGATGTTGAATGCAGACATCACGCCAGACTTTGGCATGCTTGGTTTGAGCATGGTGGGATTGCTGACTATTGTTATTGCAGTCTCGAACTGGTGGTTCGAGGATTTGCCGTTTAACGGCCATGGTGAACAGATTGCCACATCCTATCCGTTTGAAGGTGAACATATCCGTAAGGCAGGGTTGTGGGTCTTCATTATGTCTGAAATCATGGTCTTCGCTACATTCTTTTCTTCGTATCTTCGAATGCGAACCGAATGGTGTACCGATTGGGCTATTCGAGATGGGGTTGAAGCATGTAAAGATGTTCCAGAAGGAACTGTTGTTACTGCATCTGACTTGCTTCGTTACGATGTCTCGACTTTGATGCCAGGTGCCATCAATACTTTCGCACTCATCATTTCGTCCTACACCATCGTTTTGGCTCTTAAGACAGCAAAGAATGCAAAGTGGGAAGCACCATCCGGATTGATGGGCAAACTCATGCCAACACGAAAGGCAGCAGTTCGAAACTATCTGATTGCAACGCTCATGCTTGGTTCCCTGTTCATTGTCCTCAAACTTGTTGAATGGAGTCATCTGGTTGCAGAAGGCTTCGATATCGGAACCGTTCAAGGTTCCATCTTCTACATCGCTACGGGAGCGCACGGACTGCACGTCTTCATCGGCTTGTTGGTTATGCTGTATCTCGTCTTCAAGGCTGACACAGTCGGCTATGATGAAGACAATGCACAGGGTATCGAATACTTCGGTCTCTACTGGCACTTTGTCGACTTGGCCTGGGTTGTTATCTTCCCAGCATTCTATCTATACTGAGGTGAAAAAATGGGCGAACATGTTGAATTTATGGGCAAAGATATCTACTTCTGGAACTTCATTGTATTGATGTTTTTCACTTTGTTTGAGGTAGGTGCAGTTTTCTTTGAAACGGTTCCTGGGACAAGTATAGTCATCACAAAGATGGCTGTTTGGATTATTTTAATTGTGGTTGGAATCATCAAAGGGTTTGGAATTGCTGCCTTCTTTATGCACTTGAAAGACGACCCACGAATCTACACTCGAACTGCTTTGTTCCCAGTCCTCTTTGTTCTCTTGATGCTTTGGGGAATCGGTTTATCGAATCCTGCTGGCGTTACTGACCTACCAAGTTGGTGCACACCAAACTGGGATTTTGCCGAGACTCGGTAAGTGGTATTTGTTCTACAAAGATGTGACAGATTCTAAACATTGATGATTACTATGGGAAGAAAGTCATTCATTACAGCCTTGGTTGTTTGTCTACTCTTGTTAGCATCCATTCCTTCATCTTCGGCATACAAAGGGCATCAACTCTCTCGCGCTGAAGTCCTTGATTTCACACTCACCGACCAACATAACGAGAATTTCACGTTCTCTCAGAGTCTTTCCGATGTCCATGTTGTGTCATTCATTTTTACTCGGTGTCCTGATGTTTGCCCTGTCATTACTCAATCACTCAAATTAGTTCAGGACGGTCTTTCTGAAGCAGATGCTCAGGAAGTACAATTCATTTCCATCTCAGTTGACCCACGACATGATACACCAGAACGTTTGTTGGAGTATACTGGTTTACATGGTGTTGATTGGCCACACTTAACGGGCGATTCTGAAACACTCACTGATGTTTACAATTCATTTGGTATTATCGTTGAAGAAGATGTGATTGAAGCACACGTGGCAAACTCTGACCCTACGGTGATTTTTGTTGACCCTTCTGGGAATTCAAGTGAGATGATGTGGAATCCAACCGGTTGGACCACTACAGAAATAATTGCAGAAGAAGCGAACTGGAGCATCAATGCTTCCTATGGGCAGTATGGCCACATGGTGTCTGGAATCAATGGCGTTGAATCCCCCTCTGACTGGTCCTGGTATTGGTCGTTGAAAATTTTCAATCAATCTTCAAGCGAATGGGAAGATTCAATGGTTGGTATAGATGATGTTGATGCACTAGAGAATCCAAACTTGGTTTGGGCAGCATCGAATGCCAATGCATCGGTTCTCACTCCCCCTTCCAATGATTCCAATGCTTCTCTTCAGATCCTTTATCCAGACAATACAACAGCAAGTCATTCGCTCCAATCCGAGTTTAATGCTTATCATTTGACAAAAGGAGCATTCGCTGGCGCTGGAATGAACGCCACATTTTCGAACGACCCCACCTTTGGACATTTCACAGAATCTCTTGATGATATTAATGCTCCAAGCGATTGGTCTTGGTATTGGTCTTTGTTTACGTGGAATACAACAGATGCAGGCTGGGAGCAATCAATGCTTGGCGTCGATGAACTGGTAAACCCTAGCTATATTGCATGGGCTCCAAACACAACCAATGTTTCTGAAATCCCGATGCCACGTTCCTTGCAGCCCTCAGACCCCATGTCTCCAATCGTCTGCAATGACCATGGTTGGGAGATGGGTTCTGGTGAAGGGAAGCACTGCATGTGTGATGAAGGATATGAATGGGCAGAAAATGACCGTTTATCCTGTGTGAGTAACGGAGAGGTCGAAATTGATTTTTCCGTAGGACATTCAACAATCACCTACATCATGGATGGGATGAAACCGAAAATCGCTTGGAGTGGAGATTCTTGGAAAGCAGATGACTTCCGAAGCGACCTTGAAGATGTTCTTTCTTCTCAAAGCAGTTCAAATGATGGCGGAGTATTGCCCGGTATGGTCTTTGTAAGCGCTTTTTCAGGTATTTCTGTGGCTGCTATTCTTGTCCACATTCGTTCAACGGATGATGAAGAAGAAGCGTAAGGCTCATATTGAATCGGCATCCGACCTGCAGATGCGATAACGGGGTTTTCCATCCCGACCTGTTGCAGAGATCGCATAGCCCGGTATTGCGGTGGACTTGAAATCCACTGTCCCTAGGACTCGGGGGTTCGAATCCCTCTCTCTGCGCCTTGTTCTTTTTGCGGTGAGTTTCCTTGGAAATGAACGGAAGAGTTCTCAAACTAAAGCACCCCTCGGTCAATCATGCGCCGAGTCCTATTTGCCGCCGCCATCGTCCTCAGCATGACTCTTGCTGGATGTTTCGGGCCATCAACGGCTGATTGGGGGACTGATAGTGGCGAAGTAGAGGTTGACGTTCAGTTTGCAGTTAGGGACGGTGAAGATAAACACTCGAATTACAACACGACGACAATCACAAGTGGATTAGGCCTTGAAACTAAGGTAATTGATAATCTTGCTCCAGTTGTCTGCATAGATTCATTCGAAGACCACGAAAATCAAAGCGGTAATAGCAAAGAGGTGTATACCTATCACGGTGGTCAAACACATGACGCCCAAGGATGGCATTACCCCTCGTATGAACCAGTTTCGTTTACTGGCTATCTTGCAGCAAGCCATTTTTATTCATCCCATTCTGAATCAAATGGAGCGAGTGGGCTTGACTTTGGTGTAACTACAAGTGTTGCCATTGAACGCATGTCTTTTGACATGGCCAACAATATTGTCGATGGTGACGGGGCAAGGATTGACCTCAAACAATGGAATTCGCCCCTCTATCCAGATACCGGTTCAGGCACTGTTGAACTCGATAAACTTGACAAGGACTCAGAATCAAGTTGGTATATTCTAGGGCTCATTCCAACCTCGGAAAATATTCAATATGGATTGACTTCTTTGGATGAATGGCATCAAGCCGTTACTATCTACGGTTACCTTATTGACACGAATTCATCAGCCACTGGATATTATACTGCTAGTCAAACAGTGAATCAAGACTGTAGTATTGAAATTGGTTCAACCAACAACGAAAGAGTCCATGTTTTGGTCACAGGCATTGTATTAGATGGAGCCACCATCACTTCGAACGGTGAAGCGAGTGATGAATGGGTCCATGGCGATGTGCCAATATTGGGCCGAACTGGATATATTCTCTTCTTCCTCGCGTTTGGAATCGGTGGCGGATTTGGAGCATTTATTCTTTCCAAGATGTTTGTGCTTCAAGGTGCGAAATCGACCATGAAAACCCTTCTCGGCAAAGCTGGTATGGAGTCAATCAAGCAAGTTAAGAAAGATGTCAAATCCGCCAAGGCTGCTGGATTAGTGTCGCCCACCGAACGCAAGAAAGAAGCACAGAAACACGCTTCGAAAAGCAAGCCACAAGCCTCGGAAAAAGAATCATCAGAACCTGCGCTTGCCGGTTTTGACCTTGATAGCGTCCTCTCTGCTGGTCCGAGTATGGGTTCAACAACTGAATTTGGTGGAAAAGGCTCTTCTGTTGTTGAAACGATTGAATCCCAAGAAATGGACCGTGAAATTTCTGAACAATCTTCAGTGGTTCCCTCCCATGAATCACCATTCCCACCCCGCAAATCCAGTTCAAGCGTTACTTCTCAACAAGCTCCACGTCAACAAAGAGAACATTTCACTTCAGCAGCACCAATCAAAAAATCTGCTCCTAAGAAGAAGAAAACAGTTCGTAAGCGAAAGGCAGCACCATCAAGAGCAGAACCTGTTTTGCCAGAAGCAGAGCCAAAAGCAGAAACTCGGGATACCTTTGAAGAACCTGAAGAAGACTTCTCAGACTTTTCCTTTTGAATCCCAGTCCACCTGTTCAGCCCCTCGAACAGTGATTTGATTTTGATGCCAAGAAATCGTTGCCGGCAATCGGATAACAGGTTCACCATCGGCTTGAATATACGTATCGTGGCCTACAGGTACATCGGATGCATTCCCCTTTGAATCGATAGGTCGAAGTTGTACTTTGTTAGCATCTCTTTGGTAAATTCCCCATTTCCCAACATGCTTTCCTTTCTTTATTGGTCCCATCAACATCAGCATTTTGAGACGATTAAGGAATCCTGCTACAACGATGCTTCCATTTTTCCGAGTTGGATACATGTTCGGAACAATCCGATAACCTCCTCCGAATGTTTCTCCAGTCGTCGCAGCAAAGACACTGATACTGAACCGTTGAGGTTCTTCATCATCAACAATCATTTCGACTTTTCTTCGAGGCCAAAAAGGAATAGAAGTCACGCCGAGGTAAGTGTATTTTTTTGGTCCACGAATCCATTTCGCCCGACGTAATTTTGCTCGACTGATATCCGAAGTAATTCCAGCATCTGTTTCTAGGAAAACCCATCGTACCACCGTATCATCATTTTCGGGCTCACCGTCCCAAGGATTCGCTTGAGGTGCAGGATACCCTCCTTCTTCTCGGCAAGGATGGCCTTCAAGTCGCCAAGCACCGCATTGGCGGTCAACGCCATGAGCGATGATGTTGATCGCTCCATCGATGTTTGTACGAGGTATTCCATGTGTGATGGCGTAATCGTTTCCAGAACCGTGAGGGAGTTGAGCCAGAATAAGTTCTGAGCCGCGCAAGCCACTGGCGACTTCGTGAGCGATACCATCTCCTCCGACTGCGACGACAACCGGTGGCTTTCCATCGCTTTCACCACCGTCCCCAGATTCTTCCCATTGGTGTCGAATCGAATTGGAGATTTCTGCTCCATGCCCAACGCGTTCAGTGATGTAGGCTTTTACTTCAAGGCCAGCATCCTTCATTTTCTGTTCGATTGAGGGCCAATTTTTGCCACAGGTAAAATCGCGACTGGCTGGGTTGACAATGCAGTGAACCAAGGGCATGATACAACCACCCAGAACCTTTGACATGAACTCTTCGCCTTTTCTCGGTCAAAGCAAGACCTCTTGAATGAACATCGGTTCGCATTGAATGGAGGGTCTCTATGAATTGGTCGAATGAAGATGTGAAATTCATGACGCGCGCACTGGCTGTTGCTGAACAAGGCCGTGGCAAAGTCTCTCCGAATCCATTAGTGGGCTGTGTCTTGGTCAAAGAAGGTGAAATCATCGCCGAGGGATGGCATGACCATCTAGGGGGCCTTCATGCAGAACAAATGGCCATCCATGATGCAGAATCAAACGGCCATTCATCAAATGGAGCAACAGCCTATATCACTCTTGAACCTTGTAACCACTTTGGTCGTACCCCTCCGTGCACCGAGGCATTGATGTGGGCAGGCGTCAAAGAAGTCATCGTCGCTCACTATGACCCAAACCCAACTGTTCGAGGAAAAGGAATTCAAGTTCTCATAGAAGCAGGAATTGAAGTTCGTCAAGGGCTGTTGGAATCTGAGGCAGCAGTCCAGATGCGTCCATTCTTGCATTGGTGCGAACATCGACGACCTTTGGTCACGGTCAAAATGGCTGTAGATGTGAATGGGTCGGTCGACGACCGAAGCCAAGAAGCACAACGTTTCACTTCTGAAACCTGTCTCGACCACGTTCATGCGCTTCGCAAGGAATGTGATGCAGTTCTTGTCGGTGTCGAAACTGTAGTACGAGATAATCCACAACTCACTGTACGACGCGTAGAAACCGAACGGCAACCTCTTCGAATAATTATCGACCCAAATCAACGAACACCAGGAAATGCTCTTTTACTCAACGACGCCCATGAAACTCTTGTTATGGGTGAAAAATTCACCACTTTACCCGCTCTTCTCAATCAATTGGGCGACCAAGAAATTCAACGGCTCATGGTTGAAGGTGGACCAACAACAGTAACTTCTTTCCTTGACCAAAAATTGGTTGATGAATTTTATCTTATCCACAGCAATGTTACACACCAACAGCCCGTTGCCTCGAATCTCGATACCGCCCGCCTTTCTGCAGCAGGCCTTTCCCACACCGCTACAGAAACATGGGGGGAAGAAACCGTACATCTCTGGACGCGTTCTTGAACAGTCCAACCACCGAACACAAGGATGTATCCCGTGTTTAATTTTCGTTATTGTCAATAGTTTTAGGCTGTTCAGGAGTAATTGAATACATCAATAAAAGAAGTGTCGCAGTAACGGGAATCAAAGTAGCAAATAAGAACTTTAACTCAAATTCTATAAGGTCTGATGTCCAACCATAAATCTCCAATAATACTGTCGATCCAAGGCCGAGTGCAAATAAACGTCCGAAGATATGCAGGTTTTCTTTAACATAAATAGCTACGAGCCATTGTGTCAATCCAATAAAAATTGCAAAAACTCCCACATACATACTCACAAAGATACCATATTCTGTAAGGTTAGGTCCAACTGCAATAGCGGTTCTTGGCGATAAAAGAAATGTTGTTCCGATCATTATTGGTAGAAAGCCAGTTAATTTCATTATTGCAGATAATCCAATACCTAATACTTCGTCCTCTTCCATGCACTTAGTGAGGAACTCTAACATTAGAAGTTACCGTTTCCGAAGTTTAGAATTGTGCTTGTACAAGTAGAAATGGTCCCACCCAACGCCCTTCTGAGGCCCTCTGAACAGCGTATCATGCGACGGGACCCTTGTGGTTGTATACTGATACAAGGGGAACCCTTATGCTCAACAATTATTCATGACTTTCTGGTAAACGCTCACCGTGAAATTTTGATACTCCAGTATGATGCCATTCATGAGATTCAACATCTGTGTTACGGTGGTCTTTGCAAAGTTTAACATCGCATTCCTTAATTGAGCACGATCTTTGCGTCAATCTAGAACAATCAAAGCACTCTACGTAACTATCTGGAATGCATTTTTCACAGCGAGCTCCTGAATAATAATCGTCGTCCCATTCTTCAATTAACAAGAATTCCTTATCTTCTTCATCAAAATAGTACATTCTATGAGGTGTGAGATCATTTTTACATTTACTACATATTGTAACCCATTCACTATCATCATCTACATCAATTTCAGTCATGTGCAGACATAGTTTTGGACCTATATTAAGACCGCGACTTCATGGGAGTGCCGAACACACTTTGTTAAACACATCTAACGTATAGAAGGGCTTTCTATGGGTCATATTGAACCCTACGGACTGCCAACCCTCTTTGGCAAAGGAGGCCCTCTGCAAATCACAGGTAATCCTCAATGAACATTTGTTGAGAAAGTTCAATTGATCTCCTGAGGTTTCGTTCCGATTAAAATCATTACTCAATCATCGGTTGGATACAATGCAGGATATACGAAGTTCGGATTCTTATCTTCTTCCATTTGTACAACGTACACTCCAGAGACCATTTCTGAAATGAACAGATAACCTCGAGGGTCATACTGTAATCCCCAATCGAACGGAATCATACACGATGCCCAACAATCAGCCATGTCGTAGCCAAGTGTTTCCTTTGGATCTTCCATCCAAGTTGGACCTGAAGGCAAGAAGTAACCCATGGTTTTGGTTTCAGATAATTGTGCGATTGCAGGGTAGCCAATTTCAGGAGCTGGAACGCCGCCAACCCATTCGAGGTCTTGCCAAATATCGCTGTGGTCGGTCACCCAGTTGCCTGCGTGATAATGCGTCCAGTAGACGTGCCCATTGGTTCCAGTATCGCCGTTGTGAGGGCTGTAGATGTATCCGCCTGGGATGTAATGGTGAGGGTGTTCAGTTCCATCAGGAAGAATGCTTGAACCTGGAAGTTTCCACTTACTGACCAAGAACGGCTTTGCCGGGTCAGTTGTATCAATCGTCCAAATGTATCCGGTGTGGTTTGTGTTGGTACCATATTCAGGAGCAATCATGGTGAGGTGGCGCCAGTTAATGCCGAATTCAGCATCGTTTGGACCGGTTCCACATTCAGCATCCCAAGTTTCCATTGGGTCGGTGTCTTTTGCACCATTGCACAACAAGTGGTCGTAAGGAACAGCGTAGTGAATCCATCCATTACCGTTGAGTGCCCCACTGCTGCCACCCCATTCTTCAGAGGACATGTTTGCATGCCCGCCGCCGTCTGGACCATACCAGCCATCGTTTGCACTTGGGCAACCGAGCCATCGGCCGACCTCATTGTCTTGAGGCCAAGAGACGCCTTCAGGGTCAGGGATTTCAGGAGGGTTGGAGACATCGACAATTCGCAGTCCAGCATCCCAATATGAGATGTAGAGGAGTTTCTGCCCGGTAATTGGATGGATGTGGAACACGTTGTCGTGATTGAAGATAGAGCCACCGCAAGTGGTTTCAGGTTCAGGAGAGTAACCGCCCCAGCGTAGAATTTGTCGGCTGTCGTTTTGCTGTTCATCGGTTGACATTGGGTTCCAAGATTCAAACCCGAGAGGAACATAGAAAATTTGAGTTCCTTTGTAGAATGTTCCTGAATCTCCTTCAACCATTTCCGGGTAAGGGTCTGCTCCATACAAGAACAGATGACATTCTTCAACAGCCCATAGCGGGTTTGCAGGTTCCCAGTCGCAGTCAACGTGCATGTCTTGGTTGTGGAATCCTGCTGGCGGGTTATTCCATTCAGCGACCTTGATTGGCTCGTTCTTATTGACAACTGAAATTACGTCAAGGCGGTTTGCACCACTGTTCGCATCATCGTCTTGAGGGATAGGGTCCAAATCACTGTTTGTCAATTCGTGATTAACCAGGACCCAGTTGTTATCAGGAGTCACCTTAATGTCAATCATACGCCCAATTTCTGCATAGTATGTTGAGAGCAAAGTGATGTTATTTGGCTCAGAAATGTCCAAAATTTCGAATTGATTGTATGAAGAAACGTAAGCATAGCAACCACCAGACCCGTCAGGGTTTTTGACACAGTCTTCCATGAAATTACCTTCGATGGAAATCTCTGAAGAGTCACCTGGAGTTGGTCCAACGTTCTTGTATTCCGGATAGCATGGACGTCCTGCGACATTGTCAAGTTCGGCTGGTGGGGCAACATTACCATCACAGTTGAGGTTGTGATAATCGATGAGTTGCATGTTATCGGTCTGCAAACGATGCGCCAACAAATCTGTGTGGCTGTGTTGTTCGTCTTCAATCTCGACAACAGGGTCAACCCACACCGATTCTCCATCATCGGCAGATGAGGCTTCATCGTCGCTCAACATGACGATATAGGCGCCAATAGAGAGGAAACTGATACAGACGAGACCCACCATTGCATAGACGAGTATCTGGTCTGCAGCATGAGAATCTCTAGTCAAGCGTTGCTTAAGCATGGAGGTGGGG
>MDSW01208294.1_pt1 | contig 10220 bp, 7 predicted proteins | sample 811171 | NCBI WGS metagenome assembly MDSW01 (sample SAMN05326641, study PRJNA326480) | marine metagenome | isolation source: seawater | place: Atlantic Ocean: North West | collected 2012 | reverse complement strand
TGGCGGGGGGAAAAGTTCACGGCGATCCGCAGTACCGGGTTGGCCCAGTCCTGCAGATCAGCACATACCTGGTTCACCACCCAGCCGCCGATGTCCACAATCAGCCCGGTTTCCTCCGCCACCGGCAGAAACTGTTCCGGCAACAAGGTGCCCCTTTGCGGGTGACGCCAGCGCAGAAAGGCTTCCAGCGCATAGACCTGTCGGGTTTCCAGGTTGTAAATGGGCTGGTACTCGAGAAACAGCTGGCGGCCCACCAAACACTGGCGTAAGTCGTGTTCCAGGTGCAAGCGATCGGTATAGGCAGCGTCCATGCGCTCATTGAAAAAATGCAGATTGTTTTTGCCGTGCGCCTTGGTGTGGTACATGGCGATATCCGCCCGCTGAATCAGCGTATCCAGGGCCTGGCCATGGTCCGGGTACAAAGCAATACCGATGGAGCCGCTGACAAACAGCTCGTGTTCCTCGATATAAAACGGTTGCTGCAGTTCACTGAGAATCTTGCGGGCAATGATCACAGCGTCTTCCTGTGTGCGCAGGTTTGGCAATAACAGAGTAAATTCGTCGCCGCCGAAACGCGACAGGGTATCGCCTTCCCGCAGAGTGGCACTGATGCGGCGGGCCACCGCCTGAATTAACTGGTCTCCCACGTTATGACCGATGGAGTCGTTGATCAGTTTGAAACGGTCCAGATCCACAAACATGACCGCCACTTTGGAGCCATTACGTTTGCAATGGGAAATGGCCAGCGAAAGTCGATCCCGGAACAGTGACCGGTTGGGTAACCCGGTCAGCAGGTCGTGATAGGCCTGAAAACGCATCAGCGATTCCGCCTGCCGGCGATCGGTGATGTCCCGCGCCATGCCCAGGGTGCCGGTAAACCGGGATCCCTGGGAGTCATACTGGTAAGTGCCCGCGGCGATAATCTCAAAAGGGATGGACAGGGTGGTATCGCTGCCATCCTGGTTCAGTTGCAAACGTTTGCGCAGATGAATCTCGTTGGTTTGCCCGGCCCGCTGCAGGCTCCGCCGCTCATTGAATACGTGGGGAAACTGCCGCTTGGTTTCTTCGCTCATCAGTGCGCCGAAGTGTTTGCCAATCAGCTCTTCGGGCCGGATATTGAGCAGGGATTCCACCCGATTATTGATATAGACAATCTCTCCTGCTGCATTCAGTTGATAAATGATGTCCCGGCTGTGTTCCCGCACGAACTGATGCAGCTGGACCAGTTCGTCGGCGGGCGCGGCCCCGGTCACTCTGATCCCGGTCATGGCTGTGGGGTGCAGCAGGCGGGCAATTTGATTCTGCAGTTCGGTGGGGCTGGGTTGTGCCTCCATGATTCGGGGCATGACGGCAGGCGGTACCTGGTCCGCGCTGCGTGCTTGCAGGGGATCACAACAGGCCAGCACCGGCACCGGTTGCGGTTGCTGCTGCAACAGTTGTAGCAGATGAATCCAGGGTTCCAGGCCGACCGGCCCCGGCCGCAACAGCACCAGATCAAAACGCTCCTGCTGGACCAGGGTTTCACTGGCGGCAATGCCGGTGGCCAGGGTCAGGCTGAGATCCATGGATTTGATTAACCGCTGGAGGTAAAGGTTGGCGGCGGATTGTTCGCTCACCAGGAGCAGGCGGTGGGGGTGACCAGAACTTGTTATTGTCATTGGCGGCTCATCGGTCGGTCCGGTGGGGGGCACGTCTGATCTGAGTCTGGTTCCGAAGTATATAAGGCTCCGGGATTCCGGGGCAATTGTGAACCAGTGCTTATTTCCCAGAAAATTGCGACCTGGCCGTTTTAACTGCCTTTAGCCAGTTGTCATTCCAGTGTCATGACCGGCTGTTACAAAATCCGGGGAGAGAGATCCATCTGCCAAGTAAAACAACAACTTAGCACAAAAAAATGTTTGCCAGATCAAGAATTGATGTTCTAAAGTCTGGAGTAATTAAAGCAGAAAATGCGCAACGCGGGAACCCTTGTTCCGCCGACACCTCAAGGAGAACAACAAGGGAATTCAACACCTCAAACCTTCAGTCCGCACCGGGAATGTATTAGGGGAGGTAGGAAGAAGACGCACACTGGCACACCCAGTTATTGTTTATTTTTCTTCTTGAGGAATGCGAATGAGTATCAGAGCAGAAACCTGTCAGAAAGCCTATGTCATCGATACCAATGTTTTGATCCATGATCCCAACTCCATACTGAATTTTGACGAACACCTGGTGGTAATCCCCATCACCGTTCTGGAAGAACTGGATAAACTGAAAAACGGACACAAGTCCATTGCCGCCGACTGCCGCTCCGCCATCCGCCTGATTGATTCCCTGATCGCCGATAATCCCACGGATCGTCTGCAACAGGGTGTGCCCATTCAGCGCGGCGGGGGTCAGACCCTGGGTAAGCTGGCCATCATGATGAACAAAACCGGCGAGCCGCCTGAGGCCTGCCTCCCCAACGACAATAACGACAACCTGATCATCAACCGCGTGGTGCAGATGCAGCGGGAGCAGCCGGAATATAATTTTGTGCTGGTGACCAAAGACATCAACATGCGGCTGAAGGCCCGCGGCTGTCGCATTCCAGCCGAGGACTATCATAACGATCAGTTGATTTCCGACGTCAAGCAGCTGACCACCGGCTACCATCAGTTCGAAGGTTGTTTCTGGGATCGGGTGTCTCATGTGGACACTATCCAGCGGGATAATGGTACGTTCCATTCCCTGTCCCGGGAGGTGTTCGACGACCCCCTGTATCTGAATCAGTACATACTGGATGAGCAGGAGTTCGTGGCCCGTATTGAGGAGGTCAACGACGAACACATTCTGGTGCGGCATCTGAAGCGGGATTCGTTGATGAATCAGTCCGCTTGGGGGTTGCAGCCCCGCAACATCTATCAGGCCCTGGCTCTGGACGCGTTGCTGGATGAAGACATTCATCTGGTGAACCTGACCGGGCCCGCCGGATCCGGCAAGACCATTCTGGCCCTGGCGGCGGCGATCGAAATGACCGTGGCACACAAACTGTATAACAAGATTATTGTCACCCGCTCCACTCCGCCTCTGGCGGAGGACCATGGCTTTTTGCCCGGTACGGAAGAGGAAAAGATGGATCCCTGGCTGGGTGCCATCACGGACAATATTGAGGCACTGCATATGCAGGATGAATGCCCTCAGGGCAGCATCGAATATGTAAAATCCAAAGCCAATATCCAGTTTAAGGCCCTGAATTATATTCGGGGGCGCAGCTTCCAGCGCAGTCTGATCCTGATCGATGAATCCCAGAATCTGACCCCGCATCAGATGAAGGCCATCATTACCCGGGCCGGGGAGGGCAGTAAGGTGATCTGCCTGGGCAACCTGGCGCAGATTGATACGCCATATCTGAGCCCCATCAGCTCCGGCCTTACTTACATGACTGAGCGCTTCAAGGGATTCCGCCACAGTGCCAGTTTGCGGCTTAATGGTATCCCCCGGTCCTTGCTGGCAGAGTACGCAGAAGCTAATCTGTAGACCATGGTGCGCACCGCTGGATCCCGGCGGTGCGCCCGCGTCCGCTATCTTTCGTTATCGGAGTTGACTCTTGCACCATTTTTTCGCCTACGTCTCCAAGCTGAAATACATCTTGCGCTGGGGGCTCAAGCGCAACGTGGAAAACGAAAACGTGAAGGAACACAGTTTCGACGTGGCCACCATCGCCCACGCCCTGGCGGTGATCCGCAATCGTGTCTATGGGGGCGATCTGGATCCCAATGAGATTGCCGTGATGGCGCTGTATCACGATGCCTCGGAAGTGCTGACCGGAGACCTGCCCGGCCCTATCAAGTACTTCAACCCCACCATAGCGGAGGCCTACAAGGATGTGGAAAAGGCCGCCAAAGCCAAATTGCTGACCATGTTGCCGGAAGAGTTACAGGCGGATTATTCCCTGCTGATTCAGGATCATCTGTTACCCCCGGATATCCGCAAATTACTTAAGGCAGCGGACGTGCTGTCCGCCTATATCAAATGCATCCATGAAGTGGAATCCAACAACCATGAATTCCAGGTGGCGAAACAGCGGGTGGAAGGTATGCTGGTTGAGTACGAGCTGCCGGAGGTGAGCTATTTTATGGAAAAATTCCTGCCCAGCTATCGCCTCACCCTGGACGAACTGGGGTGACTGGCATCATTTCACGGCCCAGCTGGAGAAGAACCCCGGCCTTACAGAGACTTTTGAAGGGGTGTAAACCGGCCCTAGTCCAATAACAGCCGGTCGGTTATCAGACCGAAGAAGCCGGCCTCCCCGTCGCAACTGAAATACCAACCCATTTGCCCGTGGCAGCGCCGGCAGAACGCATGCTGCCAGGCGAAACCGGGAAACCAGCTGAAATATTCCGTGGGGCTGCCACCCAGCTCAACCCCCGGCACTCGCAGGTAGGTCTGGAGGTCAAAGCCAATACCTTCCGGGTTGGTGAAAAAGTGCTGGCATACCCCTTCCACCGGTATCAGCTCACTGCTACTGGTGAGCTGGTTCAGACACGCCCGGCAGCGTACCTGAGGCTCGCCATCTATAACTTCGGGGCCGGCCTGGGTGTCAGTGAGCGGATCAGCCAGATCCGGCAGCCAGCGCTCTACGGTGTCTGGCGGGGGAGATGGTGGTTTTTTGTCCAGATAGTCCATGGTGATCAACCTGGCCGAAAATAATCAGCATAGCAGCTCCGAAGCACGCCCACCGGGGTGTCCGGGGGATAAAAAAAGCCCCCGGAAAGGGGGCTGCAACACAGAAGAATAAACGGATGATGCTCGCCCTGGCCGCCGGGTCAGGCGGTTAATCGGGAACGCAGCTCCTGGGTCTTGTGCTGAACTTCCCGCAGTTGAGACTCGACAGTCTCCCGCACCTCGTGCAGCCGGGGTTTCAGATCCCGGTTATAGGCTTTTTCCGCCTGCTGGCGGGCGTAGGCGGACATCATGGTGGCGTTCCAGTTGAGACGAAAACGGGCGTCGTAGGTGGCCACACTGAGATTGCGCAGAAATTCCCGCAGCGTGGGGTTGGCTTTGCGCAATTCCACCACCAGTTCCTGCAGGTTGACCGGTTCCTGTCGGGTGTCCACCCCCAAATCCTTCAGCATACGCTGGCCTTCCGTTCTGGCCACGTCCAAGCCCTTGCTCAACTCCGCCTGCAGGCGGTCGGCGGTTTTCTTTAACTGGTCCAGTTGAACTTTGACCTTGTCTTGAATCATGATGACTCCTCACACAAACTCACACGAACTTAAAAGAACTAACAGGTCAAAAGTAGCGACTGAAATTAGAATGTTCTCCCTAATTGAGGGTCCGCGGCGCGGCGCCAACCGACGTCGCGCTGTCCCGTCGGAGCCAGCGGATGCAGGGCGTTAGCGGAATGCAGGGGGAGCGATGGGAGAGGCAGCAACAGATGGGTAAATTGTTGATTGTTATCGGTCTGGTGGTGGTGATCCTGGGGGTGATTCTTACCTTCGCTCCGGGGTTGCTTGGCTGGTTTGGTAAATTACCCGGGGATATCCGGGTGCAGGGGGAAAAGGGCGGATTCTTCTTTCCCATCACCTCCATGATCATCGTCAGTGTAGTACTGAGCCTGGTGTTAAATTTGCTGGGGCGCCATTAACCGCCCCTTATTCCGTCACCGGCTCGGCCCACAGATCATGCTCATCCGCCTGGAAGACGCGTGCCTTCAACATATCCCCCGGCATCAGCTCCGTTTCCCCGTTCAAGAATACCAGGCCATCGATTTCCGGGGCATCGGCAGCGGTGCGGCCGATGGCGCCTTCGGCATCCACTTCATCCACCACCACCTCCAGAGTACGGCCGATTTTGGCCCGCAAACGTTGGGCGGAGATCTCGGATTGCACCGCCATAAACCGTTCCAGGCGTTCCTGTTTCACAGCCTCCGGCACGGCTCCTTCGAGGTCGTTGGCCCGGGCTCCAGCCACCGGGGAATAGGCGAAGCAGCCCACTCGATCCAGCTGGGCCTGTCGCAGCCAGTCCAGCAGGATTTCAAAGTCCGCCTCGGTTTCCCCGGGGAAACCCACGATAAAAGTACTGCGCAGGGTCAGGTCCGGGCATTGGCTGCGCCAGCGCTGGATGCGTTCCAGGGTGTTTTCGGCATGGGCTGGGCGGCGCATGGCCCGCAGTATGGGATGGCTGGCGTGCTGGAAAGGAATATCCAGGTAGGGCAGGATTTTGCCGTCCGCCATCAAGGGAATGATGTCATCCACATGGGGGTAGGGGTATACGTAATGCAGCCGTACCCAGACCCCGAAACCCGCCAGGGCCTCGCACAATTCCAGGAGACGGGTTTTCAGCGGTCGCCCCTGCCAGAATCCGGTGCGGTAGCGCAGGTCCACGCCATAGGCGCTGGTGTCCTGGGAGATCACCAGTAACTCCTGCACGCCGGCCTGCACCAGTCGTTCCGCTTCCTCCATCACATCGCCGATGGGGCGGCTCACCAGATCCCCCCGCAGCGAAGGGATGATACAGAAGGTGCAGCGATGATTGCAGCCCTCGGAGATTTTCAGATAGGCGTAATGTCTGGGAGTGAGCTTCACCCCCTGGGCGGGTACCAGATCGGTGAACGGATCATGGGGCTTTGACTGGGGCACGTACCGGTGTACCGCTCCCACCACCTCCTCATAAGCCTGCGGCCCGGTGACCGCCAGCACCTGGGGATGCATCCCGGTAATCTGCTCCGCTTCGCCCCCCATGCAGCCGGTGACAATAACCTTGCCGTTTTCCCGCAGGGCTTCGCCAATGGCCTCCAACGACTCCCGCTTGGCGGCGTCGATGAAGCCGCAGGTATTCACCACCACCACATCGGCATCGTTATAGGTGGGGACGATGTCGTAACCATCGGTCTTCAGTTGGGTGAGGATGCGCTCGGAGTCCACCAGGGCTTTGGGACAGCCCAGTGAGATAAACCCGACTTTTTTCGAGGGTTCGTTCATAACTTACTGCTACCGGTTGCGTGGTCTGTGGTAGTGCCGGCGCCGGGGCTCGAACCGGGGCTTGAAACAGGCGCCGGGCAGGCTCTGGAAAAAGGCGATGTAGTTTGGGGATTGGCAGTCAGCTTGTCAATTCCCATGGCGCCGCGGGGACTGGGACAGAGAGAAAACTATTGACTCGCCGCCATGGGCTCCTTAAAATTCGCGCCCACATCAAGCGGGAATAGCTCAGTTGGTAGAGCACAACCTTGCCAAGGTTGGGGTCGCGAGTTCGAGTCTCGTTTCCCGCTCCAGGTTATCAGGCCCCGGCATGCCATCATGCCGGGGCTTTTTTGTGGCAGATCGCTGATTGGATGGGGCTATGGCGCCGCTTGGGGGCTGACCTGCGGCCCACCGTTATAGCGGGCCCGGGCCTGATCCAGAATCTCACACAGCCGTTCGGCGGCGTCCAGGGAGCGGGGGCCGGAGCGGGTGAACAGGTCCTGATTGACGAAGAACAACTGGTCGTTGGCTACGGCGGCAATGGCCGGCCAGCGTTGCCAGCTTGCTTTCCACTGTTGCAACGAGCGCTCGCCGTGATGATTGCCGGTGAGCATGACCTGGGGGTTGCGGCTGATAACCGCCTCCACCCCCACGATCGGCGCCGGGTCGTCCAGGCCGGCGAACACATTGTAGCCTCCGCAGAGGGCGAACAAATCCGAAATAAAGTGCCCACCTCCCAGGGTGTAGAGCGGATCCTCCCACACCTGATAGAACACGCCAAGCGGGGACTTGTCGGCGTTGGCCTGGCGCAGCCGTTGCCGGCGCTCATCGAATGCACGGGCCCTCGACTGGGCCAGGGTGCTGGTGCCGGCCAGTTGACCAAAGCGGCGGATATTGCGACTGATGCCGGCCAGGGATTTAGGCTCGCTCATGTAAACCGGCAGCGCCAGCAGGCCTAATTTTTCGATGGTTTCCGCGGTATTTCCCGAATACCAGGCGATGATCAGGTCCGGTTGCAACGCCAGCAGGCGCTCAAAGTTAATCTGCTCATAACCGCCGATGACCGGGATTGCCTTGGCGGCAGCAGGGTAATCACTGTAACTGGTGGTACCCACCACCCGATCCCCGGCACCGGCGGCGAACAGCAGTTCGGTGATGTGCGGTGCCAGGGCCACGATGCGCTGCGCCGGCCCCGGCAGCCTGACCAGGCGGCCGCTGTCGTCCTCTACCTCGATGGGCTGCGCCAGGGCCGTTGCCACCGTCAGCAGGCCTATAAAACTAAGCCATTTCACTGGAACGATCCCGTTGCCGGCCGGTCGGGCTGGCGGCGGTTTCCGGTGGCACGGACCGGGAAGCGGCTGTGTTATTGCCACTGTGAATAAACCGGGCCAGTAGCTGCATCATGGGTGGCAGAAACAGAAAGTCAAACACCAGGGCAATGATGATGGTGAGCGATACCATGGTGCCCAGGATGGCGTTAACGTTGAAGTCCGATAACACCAGCATGCCAAAGCCCAGGCTCAGTACTACCGTGGTGGTGAGCAGGGCGGCCCCCACATGTTCAAAGGAATAGTGAATGGCTTTGGCCACGTCACCGTATTTTTCATAGCCCCGCAGATACTTCGACATAAAGTGTACGGTGTCGTCCACCACAATGCCCAGGGTGATACCGAATACCACCGCCACCGCCAGATTCACCTCGCCCACCAGCAGGCCCCACAGCCCCAACATAATCGCCGCCGGAAACGCATTGGGAATAATGCTGAGCAGGCCCAGCTTCCAGGAGCCCAGGGAGAACACCAGAATCAGTGAGATGATGATGGTGGCAATGACGGTACCCTTCATCATGCTGCGTATGTTCTGCTGGCCGATGGTGGCGAACATCAGGGATGGGCTGGCCCCCACCGCCGCCAGCTCCGGTGCATGCTCCGCAAACCATTGCTGGGCCCGGGCTTCGGTGGCGAGAATGTCCTTGGCTTTTACCCCCTTCAGACTGACGCTGATACGCAGCGCAGACTTCGCCATGTCCACCTGATTGTTGACATCCATGCCAAAGGGTAAAGACATTTCGTACAGCAGCTGATACTGAGAGGCATGTTCGCGGCTGTCGGGCAGTCGGTAGTACGCCGGATCATCCCCGTTCATATCCTGGTTCAGACGCTTTAACGTATCGGTGAACGTCAGCACGTGGGTCACATGGGGCTGCTGCCGGTACCACTGCACAAAGGCGTCCACCTGCCGCAGAAATTCGGGATCATTGATGCCCTGAGGTGCTCCGGAATCAATGGAATATTCGATCATGCCCACCCCATTGAGATTGGCCTCGGTAAAGTCAGCAGCGCGCCGTACTTCCAGATCGGTGGAGAAGTAGCCGAAGTTGTCATCATTGAGTTCATTCTGACCCACGAAGGCAATGCACGCCAATGCCACTGCCAGACTGCCGAAAAACAGTTTTCTTGGGTGCCGGATGGTGAAATCCGCCAGCTTGCCGAAGCGGCTGCTGCGTTCCGGATCAACCCGCGGCGCCCGCCGACTGAACCACATGATCAATTGCGGCATCATGGTCAGGGTAAAGATGAATGCGGACAGCACGCCAATGGCGGACACCACACCCAGTTCCCGGAACGGTGGTGAGTCGCTGGATTGCATACTGAGAAAGCCCACCGCCGTGGTCAGACTGGTGAGAAACACCGGTCGGATATTGATATCCAGACTGGCTGTCAGTGCTTCGGTCTGGGACAATCCACGCCGCAGACCCAACAGATAATAGGTCAGCAGATGAATGCAGTCCGCCACCGCCAGAGTGAGGATAATGGTGGGGGCGGCAAAGTTAATATTGTTGATGGGCATGGCCATCCAGCCCATGGAGCAGACCGCCACCAACACACTGGCGATCACAATAACCAGAGTAATGGCGGTGCCGGCCACCGAACGCAGCAGTACCCCCACCAAAACCAGGATCACCAACAGCATCAAAGGAATCAGAGTGCTGCTGTCCTTTTCGTTCATCTCGTTGAAGGCCTGGTTCAGCGGTGTGATTCCCGTGATCATCACTTCCAGGCCCGGGTAACGCTGTTTGAAATCGGCGCGGATGGCGCGCACGTGGGCCATTACCTCCGGCAACGCCGCGGTCTGATCATCCGGCAGGTTCAGTTGCACATTGATGGCGCCGACGTGGCCGCTGGGGGATATCAGCCGGTGCACCAGCAGGGGCTCGTGGATGGCAATTTCCCGTTTCTCGACAATTTCCTGATCGGTGAGATTGGCGGCATCCTGCACCAGATCCTGCACCAG
>MDSW01195778.1_pt1 | contig 10221 bp, 5 predicted proteins | sample 811171 | NCBI WGS metagenome assembly MDSW01 (sample SAMN05326641, study PRJNA326480) | marine metagenome | isolation source: seawater | place: Atlantic Ocean: North West | collected 2012 | reverse complement strand
GGGGATCGGGAGCGCCGCGCGGTGATGCGCGGTGCCGAGTCGTCGCTCGCGCCACGAGGCGAGCGCGAGCGGGGGGGGCGCGACGACGCGGGAAAGGCGCGGGGCCGCGAGCGCCACCCGCCGCGCGACGCGCATGCGTCGCCGAGCGCGCGCCCGGACCGAGAGCGAAGCGCGCGGTCGAGCGCCCGAGCGCGGCGCGCGCGCCCGAGACGCGGCGAAAAGTGCCCCGCGTGAGACGCGACGACGACGACTCGACGTCGATCATCACTGCCGCGGCGGGCGCTCTTGAGTTGACCGCCACCCCCGATCGTCAGATTCGAGTGGCGGCCGATCCGCGACTCGCGGCTCTCGTTCGTCGCTCGCGGTCCCGTCATCATCCGTCGCGCGCCGATGTCGTCCCCCCGCGACCCCGCCTCGGGGTCCGCGCGCCTCCGGCGTCGCGTCGGCGACCTCGCCGCGCAGCTCACGACGCACGGCGCTTCGGCGTCCTCGGCCGACCCGGGGTCCTCCGCGTACGCCGCGGCGCTCCGCGCGTGTCGGTCCGACCTCGCGGCGTTCATCGACGAGCACAACGCCGCCCCCATCCTGCTCCGCCTCGCGTGGCACGACGCGGGGACGTACGACGCGTCCGTCGGGACGTGGCCCGCGTGTGGCGGCGCGAACGGCTCGATCCGGTTCGACCCCGAGATGGCGCACGGCGCGAACGCGGGCCTGAGCAAAGCCCTGGGGTACCTCAAGCCGTTCAAGGCGCGCCACGCGACGCTCTCGTGGGCGGATCTCATCCAGCTCGCCGGCGCCACCGCGGTCGAGACCGTGGGCGGGCCGAAGATCCCCATGCGCTACGGCCGCGTCGACGTCACGGGCCCCGAGCAGTGCCCGAAGGAGGGCAACCTGCCGGACGCGGAGGCGCCGTTCGGGGACGGATCGAGGGACGCCGCGAGCCATCTCCGAGCCGTGTTCGGACGCATGGGCTTCGACGATCGAGAGATCGTCGCGCTGTCCGGCGCGCACACCGTCGGCCGCGCGTTCGCCGAGAGAAGCGGCACCTCCGCGTTCGGGTACGGCGCGAAGCGCGCGACCAGGTACACGGGCGGGTGTCCCTTTGCGCCGAGGAAAGACGGGAGGGAGGGGTTGGGCATGCCCGGCGGGCAGAGCTGGACGAGGCGATGGCTCGCGTTCGACAACGCCTACTTCCGCAAGGAGTACGTCGACGAGCCGAAGGACCTCCTCTGGCTCTCCACCGACGAGGCGCTGCACACGGACCCGGGGTTCGCGCCGCACTTCCGCAGGTACGCGGAAAGCCAGGACGCCTTCTTCGAGGACTTCGCGGCCGCGTTCGCGAAGCTCAGCGAGCGAGGCGCGAGGTTCAGGCCCGCGTGCGGCGTGCGCCTGGAGTGATCTGATACCATCCTACACATAGCGGCGACGAGCCGACGCGAAAAATTGTATCCCACTTTGGGTGTCTTCATCATCAGTCAGTCTCGTCTCTCAGAACGGCCACATGTTGGCCACGATTTGCACGATTCCGTCGCTGTCGATCATCTCCCCCACCTCCAACCCCGCGAGCTCGGCGCCCTGTATGCCCCCCATCAGGTTGACCAGGTCGAGGCTCCACGCCGCCGCCGAGGCCGCGACGGTGAGCGCGACGGCGCCCGTCCCCAGGTCCACCCTCCGCACGTCCGCCATCGCCGAGTCCTCCAGCTGGCACTCGCGCATCGTCGCCACGTGCTCGGCCTCGTCGTCCCGGATCGTCTCGAAGACGTCGTGGAGCGTCTTCACCCGCGGGCGTCGGCTCGAGCGGGGCCTCGCGGTTTGGAACTCGTCGAAGAGGTAGAGGTCCTCTCCCTCCCAGTACGCCCTCGCGACGCGCGGCGCGGGGAGGTCCCTGAGCGCCTCCTTGTTCTCCTCCGCGAACTGCGCGTACGTGTCCACCGCGTGCGCCTCGATGAGCTCGGAGAAGTTGTACGCCAGGGCCGGGGAGATGATCCAGAGGTTGAGGAGCACGGCGTAATAGACCAGCGCGGAGTGAAACGCGAGGAAGCGGTCGCGCCACTCGCGGTCGCCGCCCAGAGACTCCATCACCAGCAGGTGGTGGTACTCGTTCCACTCCTCCGCGAAGTGCACGCGGCGGAGCTCGCTCCCGCGGCGCCACCACCCCAGCAGCTCGTACACGGTGAGCATCGTGTTGTACGAGAAGTACGGCATCCGCGCCACGCTCTCCAGGAACCAGAAGCGTTGGATCGGGCGGTTCTCGGGGAAGGCGAGATCCAAGAAGCGACACAGGACGAGGTACGGCGCCTTGATGATGAGCGGCGCGGGGACCTGCTCGCGCTCGGCCTCGCGCGCCCAGATGCCCTCGTTCGAGAGCGTGAGCTCGTCGAGCCGGTCCCGGAGCTCGGACATGAGCTCCACCTCCTCCCGCGTCGGGACGTACGGCGAGGGCGACGTCGTCGTCGAGCCCTCGCGTTCGCCGTTCGAGCCGTCCTCGAACGACGCCTCGACGTCGGACCTGGGGGGGACGACGATGTCGTTGTCCTCGCGGTCCCTGAGCGCGGCCCACTCGCGGAGGAAGTTCTTCGCCGCCATGGCGAAGAAGTTCTGGGGGACGCCGGGGGGACTCCGCGACGCGGTGACGTCGATGTACAGGCCCGCGCTGCGCTGGATGAATCCGTACTCGCACGCGAGCCGGGACATGGGCGAGGCGTCGAAGCTCGCGTCCGCCTCGTCCTCGGAGAGCGAGGGCGGGGGCGCGGTGCGCGCCTCGACCGCGGAGGCGTACCGAGCGCGCGCCTCGCGCGCGTCGCGCTCGGCCTCGTCCACCGCGGCCGCCAACGCCGCGAGCTCGGGATCGTCGCCCGCCGCGGCGTCGCGCGAGGGGCGCGCGCGCGCGCGCGCCGACGAGCGGGGAGGCGCGCGGGGAGACGCGCGCGCGAGAGGAGACGCGCGCGCGAGACGCGCCGCGCCGGCGCCCGCGCGAGCGCGCGCCGAGCGAGGAGGAGCGCCCGCGCGGGGGGGCGGTGCCCCCCGAGCCGCAGAAGCCATGGGAGGTGTGCGCGCGCGGGAGGCGACGACGACGGTTCAAGAAGGCGCGAGTGGGACGGCGGGTGCCGCCGCGAGTGCCGACGACGTCCGGCACTTCTGGTCGATGCCGCGCCCTGATGAATGACACGTGTCGCTTGACCGGGCGTCGGCGGTTTCATCGGACGTCGAGAAGCCTTTGACGCGTGAAAAATGGTTCGAGGCCTCGAGGCTTAATAGATGATCTTCGGCTCTTTCTTCTCCCCCAGCACCTCCCACGCCGCTCCCGTCATCGCCTTGCTCACCTTCCAGAACCGCGCCGCCGCCTCCGCGTCGTACGAGTACTTGCTCGACTCCGACACCTCGAACGCGCCCTTCACCCCCGCTCCTCCGGACCCCCTCGGCCCCGACTGCTCGGCGATGTACTTCCCGCTGACATCATAGAACGCGTCGTCGATCGCCGCCGCGATCTGCCCCCGCACGCCTTGCTCCGGGGTGATCAAACCGCCGCTCCGCTTCAGCGCGGGGTAAAAGTTGAGCAGGAGCGATCGGGGCAGGTCCGTGTCCACGATCCCGGGGTGCACCGCGTTGACGTCCACGCGGTCTGTGCCCCGCTCGCTCGCCCCCGGCGCGAGTCGGAGGCGTCGGTGTAACTCGTAGGTGAAGTAGAGGTTAGCGAGCTTCGTGCGTCCGTAGGTGAGCCACCCGCTCGCGGGGTAACCCAAGAATCCCTCGCTGTTGACGTTCTCGAAGTCCACGTGGCCCCACTCGTGCGCGACGGAGCTGAGGTTGACGACGCGCGGGCGCCCGGGCGCGGCGAGGATCGAGGGCATCATCGCGCACGTGAGGTAGAAGTGGCCCATGTGATTCGTCGCCATCTGCATCTCGATGCCGTCGAGACTCAACGCGCGCTCGGGCAACGCCATGACGCCCGCGTTGTTCATCAGGACGTCGCACCGGCCGTGTTTGGCCGCGAAAGCGGTCGCGAACGCGTCGACGCTGCGGAGATCCGCGAGGTCGAGCTCGAGGACGTCGGGGCGAGACGCGCCCGACGCCTCGATCCGCGACGCCGCGTCCGCGCCCTTGCGGAGATCGCGAACCGCCATCACGACGGTCCAGCCGGGCGTGCGCGAGATCTCCCGCGCGGAGATGAAGCCCAGGCCCGTGTTCGCGCCCGTGATGACGCACACCTTGTTCCCGGAGGTGGACCCGGAGGCGGGCGAGGGGGACGCGTCCGCGTCCGAGCTCGCGGAGGAGACGGCGATCGTCCGGGAGCGCGCGGGGGTGCCGACGAGCGGGCGACCGAAGGCGCGCGCGGCGGAGCGCGCGCGGGGCGCCGGCAGGCGACGCGCGAGGGGGGCGGCGAGCGCGAGACGCGCGGAGGCGGCGGCGGACATCGTGCGGGGCGCTTCCCTCGGGAAGGCCGGGAGCGCCGGCGAGCGACGAGCGCGCGCGGGGGAGAGTGCGCGCGGCGCGTCAGCCACGACGCCCGAACACGTCATCCAATATTTCACGCGCCGGCGCCAGCACTCATGCGGCATTTCGCGCGCGGGGCCGGGCGTTCGCCTCGGCCACAACGTGACAGGTGTCGAAAAGCGAGTCGGCACCTGGGGTGACATGTACTTCGTCCGAGAGCGCGCCGTCGACGCGCGCGGCGCCACAACCGACGCCACAGCCTTCCGTCCTCGTATCGCGCGTCGGGTCGCGCGAAAGAGATGGACGACTCCGTCGTCGCCGCGATTCCCGACGACGACCACGTCCTCGGGCCTTTCCTCGGCAAGCTCCCCCCCGAGATCCTCGACGCCGTGGTGAACCATCTCGGGTGGTTCCAGACGACGTTCGCGATGACGGGAAGGACGTGCCGCGAGGCGGTCAAGCGCGTGCCTGACACGCGCGTGGTCCCCAGATCGACGTGCACGTACGCGGCGCGGGATGGCCACCTCGAGGTCCTGCGGTGGGCGCGTCGGAACGGGTGCCTGTGGGACTGGCGGACGTGCTCGGGCGCGGCGACGGGAGGCCACCTTGAGGTGCTCCAGTGGGCGCGTCAGAACGGGTGCCCGTGGAACTCGTACACGTGCGAAGGCGCGGCGCTGGGAGGCCACCTGGAGGTGCTCCAGTGGGCGCATGAGAACGGGTGTCCGTGGGACAGGAGGACGTGCTCGGCCGCGGCGAAGGGAGGCCACCTGGAGGTGCTGCGGTGGGCGCGCGAGAACGGGTGCCCGTGGGACGAGAGGACGTGCGCGAACGCGGCGAGGGAAGGGCACCTCGAGGTCCTCCAGTGGGCGCGTCGGAACGAGTGTCCGTGGGACGCGACGACGTGCATGTACGCGACGGAGTCGGGCCACCTGGAGGTGTTGCGGTGGGCGCGCGAGAACGGGTGCCCGTGGAGCGAGTGGACGTGCTCGGCCGCCGCGCGGGAGGGGCGCCTGGAGGCGCTGCGGTGGGCGCGCGAGAACGGGTGCCCTTGGGACTCGTACGCGTGCGCGAACGCGGCGCGGGACGGGCGCCTCGAGGTCCTCCGGTGGCTGCGTCGGAACGGGTGCCCGTGGGACGAGGGGACGTGCACGATCGCGGCGCGGGGAGGGCACCTGGAGACGTTGAAGTGGGCGCGTCGGAACGGGTGCCCGTGGAACGAGTGGACGATTTCAGCCGCGGCGAGGGAGGGGCACCTCGAGACGCTCGAGTGGCTGCGTCAGAACGGTTGCCCTGATGAATAACACGACGGGTGAGAACACGACGTCGCGACGGGTCGAGGCCGCGCGGAGGGAGGCCGGGGTTGAGCGAGTCGAGTCGCCTCTCTCGTCACTCCTCTCCGCGGGCACGCCCGAGTCGAGCGCGTCGTCTTCTCAAATTCCGTCTATAGTCTACATAGTGAGAAAAAAATCCCCTCGGATCAAAATCATCTCTCCTCGTCCTCGTCCTCGTCCTCGCGCTCGCGCTCACGGCCTCGTGCACGGCCGCTTCTCCTCCTCCCCGACCACCCCCGCTCGCTCGACCATCTCCTGCGCCGCCTTCACCGTCGCCCTCGCGTCCTTGTGCGCGGTCTGCGCGGTCGAGCACGCCGCCTTCAGGATCGCGTCGGCGGCGGCGGCGTCGAGCCCCAGCGGCGCGCAGTGCGTTCGGAACGCGTCCGCGAACGAGGCCCCCCCCCGCTCGAGCGCCAGCCGTAAAAACGCCATCGCCTCCTGCGCCGCCCCCGCCGCGCCCGCGTCCCTCAGGTCGAGGTCCCCGCGGAGGACCGCGCGGACGCAGCACTCGCGGACGATGACGTCGCGCGCGAACGCGCGAAACCCGGGAACCGCCTCGGGCGCGGCGGCGGAAAAGGCGGCGCCCCCGGGGCCCCCCTCTTCGACGGGGAGCCAGGCTTTGGCGAGCTTCGTCAGCACCTGAAGCGCCGTCTTGCGAATGCCGGCGCTCTCGTGCGCGCTCGCCCACCGAACCATCGTCGCGAGGACGACGTCGCGGCTCCTCGCGTCGGCGGCGAAGACCTCGCACAGGTCGTTCGAGGCGAGCGAGAGGCAGTGCGCGGCCAACGCGCGCTCGAGCTCGCGCGCCTCCCGCGCCTCCTCCGCGTTCTCCGCCGTCCCGTTTGCGATCGCCGCGCCCGCGTTCGGAAACGAAGCCGGCCAAAAATCGCGGGCGTCGCCCCCACCCCCGCCCGCGTTCGGGTTCGTCAACCCCAGGACGCCCCCGACGCCGCCGCCTCGAGAAGGTGGTATCGACGGACTCGGCGCGAAGGGCGCCAACGCGCGGGCGGTTTTAACGAACGTCGCCCAGACGGTGGCCTCGGCGAGCGGCCTCGCGTCGCGCTTGAACGCGGCGAAGAGTTGGTTCGTCAGCGTCGTCGCCTCGCACAGGTCCTGCGCCGCGCCGGAGGCGGCGACGTGCTCCACCAGCGCACGCGCGTGCGGCGCGACCGCAGCGCCGACGCAGCTCACGAGCCTCTGAAACAGCGCCACGACGCGTCGTCGGGTCGCGCGATCGGGCGCGCCTCCTAGGGTCCCGGGCCCGCCGGCCCCGTCGAACGCCCCCAAGCACCGAAGCGCGGGCCCCAAACCCTCGAGCAAGATGCGACCCGTCCGCGGCCGCGTCTGCGTCGCGACCCGGAGCGTGAACCCCTTGGCGACGCACTGCAGAGCGACGAGCGCGTGCCGCGCCTGGAACGCGCGAAGCGAACGCGCGTTCGCATCGTTCGCGTCGCTCGCGGCGCCGGCGCAGCACTCGTCGACGCGGCGCCTCAGGCGCGCGCACGCCGCCTCCAGCCACGCCGCCTGCGCCTCCTCGGGAACCTCCTCGGCGCCGACCAACGCGCCGAACGCCTCGAACGCGTACGTCCGGTCGTCGTTCCCCGCGGTCGCCATCGCCCCGCCCGCGCCTTTTCCTTTGTTTTCATCCGCGGACGCTGCGGCGTCTCGGAGCGTGAAATCCGCCGTCTCCGCGTCCGCCAGCGTCGGCTCGAGCGCCGCCAACACCGGCGCGAGGTTCGGCGCCATCTTCTCCCGAAGCGGCTTCGCGAACCGGCAAAAGAGGTAGCACGCCCTGCGCCGAACCTCGGGGAGCGCGTGCCTGGTCCCGCGCTCGTCCAAAAACGCCCGAAGGCAGGGCTCCAGGAGCGTCTCGGGGAAACGCTCGACGACCAGGTGGTACCGCGCGCAGACGTCCAGAAACGTCGTCGCCACGAGGCGGTGCGTCGCGACGGCGAGGTACGAAGACGCGGTATTCGCGCCGGCGGTGTTCGAACCGGCGGTATTCGAAGGCGACGCGTTCGAACCGCCGCCGACTCCGGCGGTCGCGGCGGCCTCCGCGAGCGCCGCGTGGCCCATCGCGGCGTGGCGCTCGACGGCGAAGTGCGCGAGGCTCGCCAACCCGTCCGGGCTCGGGTCCATCGCGCACCCGGGCCGAACCGCGCCGTCCGCCGCGCCCTCCCCGATCTGAATCAGCGCGGAGAGCGCCGTCTCCGCCGTCTGCCATCTGTAATAACACGTCCCTCCGGAGGATCCGCCCGCGAGCGCGAACGCCTCCTCGAGCGCCCTCCTGACGACCGCGCGGACCAGCCCCGGCGCGACGCGGTTCGCGCCGCGGAACACGATCATCATCTCCGCGCGAACCTCCGCGAGCTCCTCCTCCGCCTCCCGCGCCCGCCGGTCGCCCGGGTCGCGGAAATCGATCCCGCGTAGTGCGCCGGAACCGCCCTCGGGGGAACCGCCCTCGTCGTCCGGAAACGCGCTCCGCCGGACGCACGCGTCGACGACGCACGCGAGCGCGTCGGCCGCCGCGGGCGAACCACGCGCCGACTCGTCCGCCTCGAGCCGCCGGACGTACGCCGCGAGCACGGGAAGCGCGGCCAGGGCGCAGGACTCGTCGCGGGACCGCGCGTGCGCGACGGCGACGGGGAGGAGCCGCTCGACGGCGGCGAACGCCGCCGCCGACGTCGCGTCGTCGAGGTTGTTCGCGCTCGACCCTCCTCCCTTCGGCGGGCCGAGACACGCGAAGAGCTCGTGGCCGACGGCTCGGACGAGGCCCGCGCTTATGACGTCGCGGCCTTCGTCCCCGGTCGGGGGCATCGCGAGGCACGCGTCGACGAGCCCGAGGCGGTGGACGACGAGCGCGAGTTTCGACGCGCGGTCCATGCCCTTCTGCGCCAGCGCGGCGAGGAGCTCCGCGCCCGCGCCGCGGAGGTCGTCGTCGTCGCTCGCGAGTAACCCCTTCGCCGCGGCGACGAACGAGGAGGCGTCGTTGTTTCCGAGGCCCGGAGGAGGAGCGGTTTCGTCCGATAAGGGGACGAAGAGGCCGACGTCCATCCACTCGACGTACCTCCTGGCGGTGGCGGCGGCGGCGCGGTCGCCTCGCGCGACGCGGCGGCGCCAGACGTCGGCGAGCTTCGCCGCCGCGTCGCCGTCCGCGCGGATCGCGTCCTTGACGCGAACGGACGCGGGTGGGGGTCGCGCCGGGTTCCTCTGGCCCTCCCCATGTTCCCTGATGGTGTCCCCCGAGCTGATGATCTCCTCGTCGAGGGCGTCGAGGACGCGGCAGAAGACGTCCGTCGCGAACGGCGCGTCCGCCTCGGGGGCGTCGGCCAGCGCGACGAGATCGTGCACGAGCGTCGGCCATCGGAGGGGGTAGTCGTGCCGCGCGAGCTTGGCGGTGACCTGCGCGAGCTTGTTCTTCACGAACGGGGGCACCGGCGGGTCCCGGCGCGTCGCCGCCTCGTGCACCCAGGACGCCACCGCCGCGCGGAGCGACGCCGCGTCCGCGTCCGCGAGGGCGGCGTAGCGCGCGTCGCACTGATCCGCGAGCGTCTGGAGGCACCAGAACCGAACCTCGGGGTAGCCCGTGGTGGGGTACCGCCCGGCGCACGCGCGCCAGGCGTCGGGCGAGGCCTGCGCGACGGAGGTGCGTGAGGACGCGGGGCGACGTGAGACGGGAGGCGGCGACGATAGGAACGGGGCGGAGAGGGGGGGGGGAACGGGGCGAACGATCGGGCGTCGGCGGTGAAACGCGTCGCCGGCGAGAGAGGGTTTGTTACGCGACGGGGCGCGACCGCGACGCGACCGCGACGCGCCTGGAGCTCGCGGAGGTACGCCACCGCGCGCTCGCGCAGGTCCGGGGGCACCGCCCCGGACTGGTCGAACGCGTACAGGATCGCCTTCTCCGTGTCGTCCGCCATCCCGAGGTGGAGACCGAGGGCGCGAGCCCCGGGATGGAGACCGAGGGAACGAGCATCCGCCACGACTTAGGCCTCGGGCACATCGCGTCAGCACTGTCGACTCCGTGAGAGAGTTTTGCGTGCTGGGTCGCGCGGCGCGCTCGCCGAAGGATCGACGAACGCGTTTGGTGGCTTCGCGACCGGCGTTTGATCGACTCGGTCATTTTAGACCGTCGATCGACGAGTCCGCTCGCGTCGATTCTAAGCCTCTCGTGGGTCGATCGGTCTCGATGAAATCCGCCACCCCGGCGGTGACGGCGAGCGCGTCGCGCGCGGCTCCGCACTCACCTCGCGCGCGAGATCTCCCCGAGCAGGTGCGTCCGAGGGCGGCGCCCCCTCGCGCGCGCGATCCCACGCCCCGCCCCGCGCGCCGAACGCGCCCCGCCGCACCCCCGACGCGCTCGCGCGTCGGCGCGTGCGCGTCGCGCGGGGCCCGGGCGCGCGACACGGCGCACGGCGCTACGGTCCCCTTCGAGCGTCGAACGGCGCGGCGCGGC
>MDSW01019933.1_pt1 | contig 10221 bp, 8 predicted proteins | sample 811171 | NCBI WGS metagenome assembly MDSW01 (sample SAMN05326641, study PRJNA326480) | marine metagenome | isolation source: seawater | place: Atlantic Ocean: North West | collected 2012 | reverse complement strand
TGTTGACGTAAAACCTCAATATTACCTTCAGCAGCTGCCTGATGAATACTAATATTTGGAACCGTACCCTTTGGATAAACAGTAGGCTCTGATTTCGATGCAACAGCTTTCAGTTCTGAAATAGGTTCTACAATTGAACTCTTTCTAGAAGAAGTTGGCTGAGCATTAACAAGCTCTGAACAAAAACCAATAAACAGGACAGCCAAAGATAAAATGAACAAAGGTCGTTCCATAAAAACCAGTCTGTACAGACTACACTTGACTGCAGTTGATATCACTTGGCTAAATTATTAGGAAATCTAGCACCTTGATTAGCGCCATGACGAGTTCTCTTATCATAGTTTAAATCATATTTCCGGAAACGATCGAGAATCGATTTCGTATTGCGCTCTATGCTTACTCGCATTTGTTCTAAAGAAGAAGCACTTGAATAAGCTCCAATATATTTATCAACTGCATTTGCAGCACTTATTGCAATGTTTACATGGCCTTGCTCATGGCGAACAAGATTTGACTGATATATCTTCCACTGACGCTGTGCCAATGGAGAAGCCTCATCTCTGTTCACCCACTTGGGGACACTAACTTTGATATTTAATCTCACTGAACGAGAAGTAACTATCCATATTTTCCCTCGCCTTGATATTTGATACTTCCACTTCAAATCCCACAAAGTAATACCATCATAACGTTTTTTTTCAGTCGGATGCATTGGTCCCAATTGATCAATCTGCTTTCTAACTTCCTGAACGGTTAAACCATTCACTTCATAAGTTGAATTATCTCGCTTGATAACAGGTGCAGAAAAAGCAACAAAAGATGACATTAGGCACCATGATAAAATCAAACGAAACAACATAAAAAAATTTATATTTTTCAACCAAACGACGATATAAGAACTATTAACCATCCCACTGAGACTGATCCAATAGTTATAACAGGGTTATTATGATGCGGACTTTCCTTAGAAATAATCACTCTCTTGATCACGTATGAAATACCTAAGCCTAACACCGTACCAATCAAGGGGATCAATATTAACCACCATAAAAGAAGGCTAATTGCGCTCACAATACTTAAAAGCCAGGGCAAAACATAAAACGCTAGAATCAATAAAAAGACTCCTCCTCCAATTAATAACAAATTCGACATAAATAAAATACCTATCCGACTATAAGTCGAATCACAATCCTTCACCTAATTAAAAGCATAATCAATCCAAAATTGATTTGGTTTCACCAAATGCGTTGATAGAATCTTTATACCGGAACACATGTTAAAAAGATCTTTTATTTTAATTCTTTCATTCACTCTATTTTGCCAAATACATGGCCAAATAATGAAACCTACTGATGCACCTAAACCTTTAACTCCAGATGAAAGCCTAAAAAAGATCAAACTTCCACACGGGTTTAGACTCGAACTTGTTGCTGCTGAACCTCTTATACGGCAACCATCTGGTGTTTGTTGGGATGCTGAAGGAAACCTATTTGTTTCTGAATTACACGGATACAATCGTGAGGGCCAATATGATATCGAGGACTTAAATAAAACAGGCAAACTGGACAGGGTAGTTCGTCGTATTTCTGCAAATAAAAATGCCACTCGCCGTGCCGAGCTAGAACAAGTCGGAACAGTCAAAAAAATGATCGACGAAGATAATGATGGCACGATTGACCGTGTAAGTATATGGGCAGATAATCTTCCTGCATGCTTCGGAATTTGCCCAGCACGGGGAGGGATAATTGCCGTTTGCTCTCCAGATATTATCTATTTAGCTGATCGTGATAATGATGGTAAAGCCGAGATCAGAACAAAACTCTTTAGCGGATTCAAAGTAGGTATAATTGAAAGGCGAATGAACTCCCCACAATGGGGACCAGACAATTGGATCTATATTGACGGAGGGCAAGGAGGGACAATAACAGGTCCATTCTTAAAAAATCCAATCAAAATACCTACTACTGCATTTCGCATCAAACCAGATGGATCTGCAATCGAACCCGTTAGTGGCCATACCAGCACTTACGGTTTCACTTTCAATAAGGACGGAGATCGATTCGTGATATCAACCGGCACTCCAGGAATTCAAGTTGCACCTCTACCTTGGAGATACTTAACTCGCAATCCTGATATAGCTGTTCGATCATCTCGCAGAAATGCTGCAAACTATAATACTACGTTCCCTTCTAGCAAACCACATCCGTGGCGGACCAAGAGAGCTGCTGATCCTGGGTTCGGTAAATATTATCGTGATCGATACGGCTCTGCAGAATCTATACCAAATGGCTTTTTCACATCAGCTTGTTCACCTTTAATTTATACAGATAATGCCCTTCCTGGCTTAAGTGATCAGATACTTGCATGCGCACCTGCTCAGAATTTTGTACATCGAGCAGAAATAAAACGTGAAGGAGTACTCCTTAATATTAAACGCCTCAATAACAAAACCAAAACAGAGTTCCTTACATCTGAAGATATTTGGTTTCACCCTATACACCTTTCTATAGGACCTGAGGGAGCCATCTATATTGCTGATTTTTACAGAGAAATTATTGAAGACTACTCAGCAATTCCGAGATATCTACAGCAACAATATGGCCTCGATGATGGACGCGACCATGGCCGCCTATGGCGATTAACTCATGATAATATAGCTACATCTAAATCACCTAACCTAGCTAAGTTAGATGAAATTCAACTAAGCCATGAAATTTTTAGCTCTCGATTTTGGCGACGACAAACAGCACGACGATTACTAATAGAACGCAACGAATCTAAACAATTTAAAAAATTACATAATTTAAATAAAATCGCACTTCAATCGAAGAACACTGCAGAAACAGTTAACGCTCTATACACCCTTGAAGGCATCAATCAATTAGATCATAAGATATTAACTTACTCTCTTAAGCACCAAAATGCAGGTGTTCGCCGACACGCACTTCGACTTGCAGAAAAACATCTAAATAAATTTAATGCCAATTACAACGACATACTAAAATTAGCAGATGATCCATCACCAATGGTACGATTACAACTAGCACTTTCGTTAGGAGAAATTGGCGGTCCTGATGCCATTACAAAACTGGCTGACTTGGCAAGAAAACATCTCGGAGAAAAGTGGCTAGATGGTGCAATACTAAGTTCTTTAGGCAACAAACCAACCTCAATGCTTAAAGTACTTCTGGAAGCTGAAGATAAAAAAACAAATAAAGCTAAACCTCTTATATCTAGACTATGCACAGCTATAGGCTCCAGAAGGAACGGCAACGAAATCTCTCAATTAATTAATCTTATATCACAATTAAATGACTACAAACTTCAAATAGAATGCCTAAATGGCTTAAGAAAAGCATTCAAGTCAGCTGAAGAATTAATAATTGGTAATTCTGAAAAAGATTCACTTATCCTCATGTCAACTTCTGGGGAAACAGACCTTCGTGATACTGCGATAGATTTAATAAGATTAATGAAGCTTGAATCATCAAATGATCGCAAAAAGCGCATAGAAAAAGCGATAAATGAATTATCAAATGTTCAGAACCCTATTTCTCAACGCTTGGCTGCAGTAAATAGCTTATCAAAAGAAAACGATATTAGTATTTCTTCCGGCCTACTCGAAGCCTATCCAAAAGCAACCCCTTCAATTAGAAAAGCTATTTTAAAAGCAGTTTTTTCAAGGAAAGAATATTTTTCTAGTATCATCAAGGCTATCGAAAAAAAACAAATACCTGCAGCGGCTATGAATGCAGTTCAAAGAACCAGTCTAATCCAATCAAGTTCAAGTCTAGCCAAACGTGCTAGTGAGATTTTTAATGAAATCCAACCGGATAAGGAATCCATTAAACCATTTTTAGAGGCATTAAAAAGTGAACGTGATATTTCAGAAGGTCAAACTTCATTTATAAAACATTGTTCAAATTGCCATAAAGCTCATGGAACTGGCTTCACTCTAGGACCAGATCTTACTTCAGAATTTCGACGTGCTGAGGAAACAATCGTTCATGATATCATGGCCCCAAATTCAAAAATAGTTGGAGGTTACGAAACATATGTAATTGAAACACATGATGGACGTGTATTAAGTGGAATCCTCGCTAACGAATCTGGCAGTAGCCTTGCTCTAAACTTACCTGGCGGCCTACAATTAGATGTTTTAAGAAAGAATATTAAAACTATTAAATCTTTGGACGTGTCACTAATGCCAGAATCTTTAGGACTAACACTCAAGCCTAAAGAAACAGCCAATATAATCGCATGGCTTCAAAAACCACCTACCAGACAGGTGCTTTTTGAGGATAATTCCAAAATATTGGAGTGGCTCAATGAAGGAAAAGGCAAAGCCACTTTAGACACAGTTGAAAAATTTAATGGCTTAGCATCCTTAAAAATTAGCCCTCCACAAAAGTACTCAAGTAGAGTCCCAAACTGGTCTTTCAAAATCCGCGAAACACCAAGCCCTGGAGAATTTCGTTACTTACGACTGGCATGGAAAGCACCTGAAGCAAATGGAATCATGCTAGAAATAGCTAATGATGGTGAATGGCCTGACCCAAACAATGGTAAAGGTCGATATTTTAGTGGCAAAAACACATCAGATTGGAAGGCAACACGATTAAAACAATCTACACCTAAAAAATGGACAATTGTAATAAGAGATTTATGGAAAGACTTTGGAAACCTTACACTAACAGGAATAGCCCCAACTGCATTGGGAGGACCAGCTTGGTTCGACCAAATCGAACTCCATAGAACAAAACCCAAAAAATAATTGATAGATCAAAAAAGTTTTAGATCAGTTTTTCTCGTACAGAACTGTTACCAATATATCCGATGATGCAGTAACATTAGTCTGAAGTGACGAACCAGTCTTAGCCGATGGATTATAACTTTGAGCAGCAATATTACTACTGATCTGCAAGATTTTAACCCCTTCGCTCTCAGCCCATTCGTTCACTTTTTTCTCGAGAAATTCTACGTCGTCCTCAAGTCCTTTGAAAAGTTTTACACGTTGCATAACTAAAATCTAATCTTCCCTTTCCATCAATAGGTTAACAGAACCCTCATTATCTTCAATTTTAAGTTGATATGGTGGAGAAAGTTTACTGTCGGCATTTCTCATCATTATAGCATTATAATTATAATCAAACTTGAAATGATAATTGACTACTTGAGTGCCAACCGGAATAGGAATCAGTGTTTCCCATCGACCTTCAACTAACCTTGTTCTATTCATAGGATATGCTTGTTTGTTGAATATAACAAGGGGTTTCATGGAATCATGATCCAATGTCCGCTGATTACTCTTAAACATTGCTTCAACGGGATATAGTCCAGTGGACGAACGAGGTAATTGACGTGGAGTAAGATTAGTTATCGTACTAGTAGTGCAACCTACTGTTAAAAAACTCATCAAAACAATGAAAAAAAAACACCTCATTATCAACACGGATGAGATTGCGACATCTGATAGCTACTTGTAAAGCGCGCATTTAATAACAACCACCTGATGTCATAAACTATCAATATAAAAATTTAATTCTTCTCTTTCCTTTTAATCGAAAACCTACCTATCAATCCTGGCTTAACACGAACAGATCTATCCAAAAGAACAACTGGATCAATACTCCAAATAGAAGCCAATAAAGGAAGTTGTTCTATATTTTGCCTGACTTTTTCCCAGTTTCTATATCCATCACAATCATCCTCAAAATAATCAAAAGCCCTCATACCACTCTTTTTCTCAGCGAGTGTTGCAGAACCTTGATTCCACGCAGTTTCACCTGTCCAAACATAAGCACGTACAACCTGCCTCTCAATAAATTTCACCCAGGCATGGTGACCAAGTGCCTGATTGCCATGAAAATATTGCACATGCCCCAACCTTTCACTCATTTCACTCAAAAACTTAAAACATTCATCAATATCAGTATCTGGATCTGGTAATCTTTCTCCGATAACAACAACCCAACCATTAATTGGCGGCGAAACAAAAAAAATATCCGGATCAGCCGTACTCAAATCGATAGAACTTTCGCAAGATTGCAAGTCAGTCAAACCGATCGAACGAGCAACATCCTCTGAATTTCTGGACTTTACAGTAAGCCAAGTCTTTGGTCGGTTAATAAATGTAGAAGTAAATCGGTTTTGCACACTCTGAGAAAAAGAAATTTCAGCTAACCTTACCTGATTAGCACGGCGACGCCCCATATAATAAAAAATTACAGCAATAGCCCATACACAAATAAAGGGGCCTAGGATTAGGAGAGCTGTCATCTTACAAAGGTGAAAATTTTGCACATTTTTTTATATAGATCAAATTGAATATTACATTGCCAAACTTCCATTTTGACACACAAACAGATAAGTTATTTAAATGACTATTATAACCGATGAACGCTGCACATTATATGAAAGCCCAGGCCATCCAGAGAGGCCTTTTCGAGTTGCTGGTTCGGAAAAAAAAAATAAAACTTAGCCAACTTGAAATTCAATGGATTAAACCAAATCTTGCTCCAATTGAAAAAGTACTGCGAGCCCATTCTAAGAACCATTTTCAACGTCTTTCTGAGCCATATGATTTTGATGGTGACACAGCGTATCACAAAGATATTAAAGAACATGCACTACGGGGGGCCGGAGGGGCACTAAAGGCTCTAGAATTAGCTAGAGCAGATAAACCTCAATTTAGCCTTTTACGCCCACCTGGTCACCACGCAACAAAAGACCGCGCAATGGGTTTCTGCTATCTAGGGTCTGTTGCGATTGCCGCTATTGAAGCTAAAATCTCTGGAGCTAAGCGAGTAGCCGTGTTTGATTTTGATGTTCATCATGGGAATGGAACAGAGGACATTCTAAAAGAAAGGGAAGGCATTGAATTTTTCTCAATCCACCAACATCCTGCTTATCCGGGTACTGGCACAAAATCATTAAAAAACTGCCACAATTACACTGTACGTCCTGACTTACCTAGAGAGGACTATAGAAAAATTGCCAAAAAGGCTATTGCCGACTTAATAAACTACGAACCAGATATTATAATTGTATCAGCGGGTTTTGATGCATATGCCGGCGATCCTTTATGCAACCAAAAGCTTAGCGCATCTGATTTTAATTGGTTTGGCAAAACACTTTCGTCGATTGGAGTACCACTGGCAAGTTCTATGGAAGGCGGGTACAGCAATGATTTACCAGATTTGATTATTGCTTATCTAAAAGGAATTTTGGGAAGATAAAAATCAGTCGTCTTAATAGCAAAGTCAAACTACACTCGTGCCGTGGCATACGAATTCAAATTTGTTCGTACAATCGAGTTTTCTGAAACCGATATGGCTGGCATTGTTCATTTCTCGAACTTTAGCAAGTACATGGAATCAGCGGAACATCGCTTTTTCAGATCAATAGGCTTTTCGATCGTGACAGATCAAACCAAACCACCAGTTGGATGGCCACGTGTACACACAAGTTTTGATTTTAAAAAACCTCTCCATTTTGAAGATAAGATTGAAATCCATCTTCTCGTTGCGGAATTACGATCCAAGTCAATAAGCTATCAATTTCGTTTTAATAAAATTAACAACGAAAACACAGAAATAGCTGCTACTGGCAAGTTAACCACCGTCTGCGTATCCCGAACAATTGACGGAAAAATGAAGGCTTGTGATATACCTAAAGAAATTTCAGAAAAAATCGAAGTTGCTCCAGTTAATATACTGGAATCTTAAGTCGTGAATAAGCTTCTAGGTATCGAATGTGGAGCAACACATACCGTAGCACTACTAGAACAAGAAGGTAAAGTTACAAAAGCTGAATTTGGACCAGCCAATATTCGACTAATCAGCAAAAAAGAATTCAGCCATCTTCTTCAAAAAATTGCTAAAACATTTCCAAAACCTCAAGCTATTGCAATTGGCATAGCAGGAGCTCGAACATGGGCTGATCAAGAAGATGTTCGTAAGTCTGTTCAGAAAACCTGGCCAAATACAGAATTTATCCGAGTCACTAATGATCTTGAGACTGCACTAGCTGCAGATTCTATTAACAAAAAAAAATCACGTATATTGGTTCTAAGCGGAACCGGATCTTGCTGCTACGGAAAGTCTATTAATGGGTCTACTTCTAAACTTGGAGGTTGGGGGCATATATTAGGAGATAAAAGCAGTGGATACGAAATAAGTCTCAGAGCCCTCAAGGCTTGTGTCTTTTATTTAGATCGTGACGATACTTGGTCGACACTTGGTCAACGAATTCTTTGTCGCCTTCAACTAAATACACCAGATCAATTAATAGATTGGGTAGCTAAAGCAAATAAACCTGAAATCGCTGCTTTAGCTAAAGAGGTTTTTGCTGCTTGGTTAAAACGCGACAAAATTGCAACTGACATTATTCATGCTGCAGCAAGCACTCTCGCTAAAGATGCCTGCTCTTGCGCCAAAAAACTTAACAATCAAAATGATTCCATCCGTTTTGTACTTGCTGGCAGTGTCTTATTAAAACAACCAAAATTTGCAGGTATGGTAGCAAAAAGCATTCGCACCTACAGGCCCGGATCTCAAGTTGTAGCACTAAAAAAAGAAAGCTACTGGGGAGCGCTTGAGTTAGCTCGAGAGATGACTAAGTGCAAAAGCCAAAAAACTACTAAAATACTTATTAAGCAAGCTTCTAAAATCCCAATTCCTGACTTGGAATTATTAGGCAAATCCCCAACTGAACAACGTCATCCGCTATCAAACAAACTCGACCGCATAACTCTTGGTCAAGCAATCGAATTATTTCTAAATGAAGACAGCCAAATACCAGCGGCTATTAATAAAGAGAAAATTAAAATCCAAAAACTTGTTCGCTGGGTCATTAATGCATTCAAGAACAATGGACGATTATTTTATAGTGGAGCAGGCACTAGCGGTCGCCTAGGCATACTCGATGCTAGCGAGTGCCCTCCCACATTCAGAACTGACCCCATGCAGGTACAAGGAATCATTGCTGGAGGTTCTAAGGCAATCTGTCATCCCGTTGAAGGAGCAGAAGATAATGCCAACGCTGGAGCAGATGCTATAAGCTTTCGAGGAATTAATAAAAACGATGTATTCATAGGAATCGCTGCAAGCGGGCGAACACCCTTTGTTTGGGGAGGTATTTGGGAAGCAAACAAAAGCGGCGCAAAAACTGCACTATTATGTTTCAACTCAACACTAAAAACTCCTCAAAACAATAAACCAAATATTGTTATCAACCCTAAGATAGGCCCTGAATTGCTTACAGGTTCTACGAGATTAAAAAGCGGAACAGCAACAAAACTAATATTAAACATTATAACTACTATGGCAATGGTTCAGAGTGGAAAAGTTATTGAGAACCTTATGGTTGATCTTGACCCAAGTAACACCAAACTTCGAGAAAGGGCTGTCAGAATTGTCCAACAACTAACCAATGCCGATAAAGAACAAACACTTAAAACACTCCAAAAATACAAATGGAATGTCAAAGAATCCATTAACTACTTAAGAAATATAAAGATCACTTGAAATAAATCTTGGGGATCAGTGCAGCCTTTAGATGAATAGCTTTCCGATTCCACGCTGGCTCTGCATACATGTAAGTTAAAATAGCGTCACCATTCTCTGTAAAAAAACAATCTAGATTCGTGTATTCTGCTTTCAAGTTGTCACATATATCACCCAATTTGCGCCAAGTCTTCCCATTGTCATTAGATACCGCTGCAGAAAGAGGAGTACGTTCACCAAAATGGTGATGCTCAGAGTTAAACTTACTATTGTTCCAAAATAGTACAACTCGATCACTCTCTGGCAACCTCCTTAGACATGTTCCAGATTCTCCCCCTTCTAATCCACTAAAGGTCGCTTCACTCCATGTTGTGCCATTATCTTTTGAACGCGCAATGTAAGGCCCTCCAAGTTGTGTACGCAAAGTCATCAATAGAGAGTTGTCAGCTAATTGCGCAATCGAGGCTTCCATAGCGCCTCGCTTGGACAGATCAATCATCGAAGATCTATTCCAAGTTTTTCCTTTATTATCACTAAAGTAACATCCTGCAGAATTCTTCTGACTCCATTGATTACCGATACCTCCATGGAATGGCAGCAGTAATCTGCCATTACTTAGCTCCATTATACAGCTTGTTCCTCCCTGTAATAACTGCCCTTGAGAATTCTTCCAAATCGGAGTTAGCTCTTCAAAAGTATTAGCTTCATCCTTTGA
>MDSW01028931.1_pt1 | contig 10222 bp, 7 predicted proteins | sample 811171 | NCBI WGS metagenome assembly MDSW01 (sample SAMN05326641, study PRJNA326480) | marine metagenome | isolation source: seawater | place: Atlantic Ocean: North West | collected 2012 | reverse complement strand
TGGATTAAGTTCATTATTTATGATTTATCAAGGTATGTGGGTAGATAATTTAGATATGGTTCTAAATGTGTTGTCAGGATTCTCTCTTGGAGCATCATCTATTGCATTATTTGCTAGAGTTGGTGGAGGAATTTATACTAAGGCAGCAGATGTGGGTGCAGATTTAGTAGGTAAAGTAGAAGCGGGGATACCTGAAGACCATCCTCTGAATCCAGCTACTATAGCAGATAATGTAGGGGATAATGTAGGGGATGTTGCTGGTATGGGAGCAGATTTATTTGAATCATATGTTGGCTCTATTATTGGTACAATGGTTTTAGGAGCATTAATTATTACTCCTTCTTTTGATGGTATGGGAGCAGTATATTTACCGTTAGTATTAGCTGCTGTTGGAATTATAATGTCTATTATAGGAACTTTATTTGTTAAAGTTAATGATGGAGGTTCTCCACATAAGGCTCTTAATTTAGGAGAATTTAGTTCTGCAGCACTAATGATTATAGCCTCTTACTTTATTATTCATGCAATGCTTGATGGAACTACAGATCTTCCTTTTGGAGCAATTGGAGTATTTTGGGCTACTATAGCAGGATTAGTTGCGGGTTTATTAGTTGGAAAAGTTACAGAGTATTATACAGGTACTGGAACAAAGCCTGTTTCTTCAATTGTTGAACAGTCTGAAACAGGATCAGCTACAAATATTATTGCAGGTTTAGGTGTTGGGATGATGTCAACAGCAATTCCTATATTATTAATAGCTGCTGCAATTTTAGTATCGCATCATTTTGCAGGCTTATATGGGATTGCAATTGCTGCAGTTGGTATGCTTGCAAATACGGGTATACAGTTAGCAGTTGACGCATACGGGCCAATTTCTGATAATGCTGGGGGTATTGCTGAAATGGCTGAATTACCTGCTGAGGTAAGAGAAAGAACAGATAAGTTAGATGCAGTAGGTAACACTACAGCAGCTATTGGTAAAGGTTTTGCAATTGCATCTGCCGCCCTTACAGCATTAGCATTATTTGCAGCTTTTATGAAGACAGCAGGTATCGAATCTATTGATGTGTCAAGACCAGATATAATGGCAGGATTATTAATTGGAGGTATGCTTCCATTCGTTTTTTCAGCTCTTTCTATGAATGCAGTTGGTAGAGCAGCAATGGCTATGATAGAAGAAGTAAGAAGACAATTTAGAGATATTCCTGCTTTAAAAGCAGCACTTGAAGTTATGAGAAAATATGATTCAGATATGAGTAAAGCTTCTCCAGAAGACAGAAAGATATTTGATGCAGCAGATGGTGTTGCAGAGTACGACAAATGTGTAGAGATATCAACTAACGCTTCAATTAAAGAAATGATATTTCCTGGTCTTTTAGCAATTGCTGTTCCTGTAATTGTTGGCTTTGGTGGTAAGTGGTTTGGAATAGGAGGAGCAGAAATGTTAGGAGGATTGCTTGCAGGAGTTACTACTTCCGGTGTTTTAATGGCAATATTTCAATCTAATGCTGGAGGCGCATGGGATAACGCTAAGAAAATGATTGAAGAACAAGGTAAGAAAGGCACAGCTGCACATAAAGCTGCTGTTGTTGGGGATACAGTTGGTGACCCTTTCAAAGACACTTCAGGTCCTTCTCTTAATATTTTATTAAAATTAATGTCTGTAGTTGCATTAGTTATAGCACCCTCAATTTCAATGAACAATACATCATCTAAAGCTATGCAATCTAATTCTCCAATGCCGATTATAGAGATAGAAAAAACAAATCGTATAGATGCTAAAACTACAGATTTCTCTTATAATCCTGATACAAAGAATTTAGATTCTTTCCAGATCTCATCTGTTGGATGTTTAGGTTCTGGGATGGTGTGTGACATGATAACAGAAGCAGCTAGAGATAGGGTGATGAAATATAAGTCTAATGATAGCTCATCAAAGAATTTAGCAGTAACAAATGAAGAGTTTAATTTGCAGAATGAAGGGCTGATTAGTATAGGAGGAGTAAAATATAATGTCACTTTAATATATGATATAATATCAAACGAGGCAGGAAATACTTTTCTTGGAAAGATTATGTTTGATGATTCTTCATTATTCAATAATACTAATGATGAACTTGTTATTTATGTTAAAGGTAAGTCAAAATAATATTTTAGTTTAAATTATAAAGAAGGACACTTATTAAAAGTGTCCTTTTTTTAACTTATTTTTTTTAGTTCTTTATCTATTTTAAGAGTTATGTCTATAAAGTCTGCTTCTTCATCTGCAAAATTTATATCATCTACGTCGATACTAAGAATATTCCCTTTTTTATATTGACCAATCCATGCTTCGTATCTTTCATTTAACCTCGTGAGATAGTCTAGTCGAATACTGTTTTCATATTCTCTTCCTCTTTTTTGTATTTGTTCTACTAGTTTTGGAACAGATGCTCTTAGGTAGATTAGTAAATCAGGACTTTTAATAAAACCATCCATCAGATTAAATATTTCCATATAATTATCAAAATCTCTTGAGCTCATAAGTCCCATTGCATGTAAATTTGGAGCAAATATGAAAGCATCTTCATATATTGTTCGATCTTGAATATATTTTTTACCGCTCTCTCTAATATTGATAATTTGTCGGAACCTACTATTTAAGAAATATACTTGGAGATTAAAAGACCATCTTTGCATGTCTTTATAAAAGTCATTTAAATAAGGATTGTTTTCCACATCTTCATAATGAGCATTCCACTTATAATGTTTAGATAACTTAGTAGTTAGTGTTGTTTTTCCAGAACCAATATTTCCTGCTATTGCTATATGCATGGTGTTTTTTTTACTAAATTAATTAAACTTATTTTACTAAGAGATTATTTATGCTTTGCCTGTGCTTTTTGTTGAAAACTTCTTTTTATTTCTAGTATTTCTTCTATTACTTTTCTACTATTTGAAAGACGTGGTATTTTATGCTGCCCCCCAAGTTTTCCTTTTGTTTTTAGCCACACATAGAATTCATCTTTTTCTAAAAGAATAATATCAGGAATACCCATTATTAATTCATTAGATCTTTTAGCTGCGTAGTCTGAGTTTAATTTTTGTAGATTACTGTCAAGTTTTCTTTTAAACAGATTTATATTTTCTGGTCGTGATTCAAATTCAATTAACCATTGATGTTTTCCTGCTGAATTATTTATAAAGATAGGTGCTACCGTATATTCTTTTGCTATGATTCCTAAGTCTCTGCAAGTAAGAAATAATGCTTCATCAGTATTATTAACAATAACTTCTTCTCCAAACACATTAATATAAGCACTTGTTCTACCTATAATATTTATTCGATAAGGATTTACAGATACAAACTCAATTACATCGCCAATTATATATCTCCATAGACCTGCATTAGTTGTAATAACCATTACATATTCTTTTGACAATTTAACTTCTTCTAGCAATATAGTTTCATATTCTTCTAATCTATATTTTTCTATTTCAATGAATTCATAAAATATACCATAATCTAACATAAGAAGTAGCCCTTTGGAATTTTTTTGATCTTGAATTGCAAAGAACCCTTCAGAAGCATTATATCCTTCTAGATAATTCATCTTTTTTGTTGGTATGAGTTCTTCAAACAACTTCTTGTAGGGTTTAAAGTTTACACCTCCATGCATATAAACTTCTATATTAGGCCATAATTCAAGTAGATTTTTTTTGTTACTCTTTTGTAAAATGTTTTTTAATAATATTAACATCCATGAAGGGACACCTGTGATGTTAGTTATATTTTCTTTTATTGCTTGATTTGTAATTTTCTCTATTTTTTCTTCCCAGTTAGACATTAAAGCAGTATTTATATCAGGCACTCTATGATAGCTTACCCAAAAAGGAAATTCTTTAATTAATATAGCAGACAAATCGCCATTATGTATTGTCTTACTTTTATTTATATTTCCTCCTAACATTAATCCTTTTCCATTGTAGATGTTTCTATTAGGGAAATTATTAGTATATAATGCCAACATATCTTTACCGCCTTTAAAATGACAATAATGTAGTGAGTCATTTGTTATGGGTATATATTTACTACTTGAATTAGTGGTTCCTGAAGATTTAGCTAACCATTTTACATTTCCTGGCCATAGAACATTCTTTTCTCCTGACATTATTCTCTCAATATATTGGTATATTTCTTCATATGTTCTTATAGGTATATTATCCCTAAATTCATTATAATTATTAATAGTAGACATATTGTGTTCATTGCCAAAATGTGTTCTCTTACCTTTTTTTAAAAGTTCTTTTAGTACAATATCTTGAGTTTCTAATGGGTTCTGTATAGAATAGGATATCTTATTAATCCTTTTTTTAATTATAGTAGAAAGAATACTATTTTTTACTGATAAGTAGTGCAATTTTAATATTTTTATATTTTAAATACAAAGATATGACAAAATATAAACAGACTTTAAAGAAGATGGAGACTACTTTAAATAATGTTGTAAATTATCATATTAATATTAACGATGTTAATCATTGTATGAATGATTATATAGGAAAGAATATTAGCATTATTTGGAAAGGAACAGTTATTTGTTCTTGTGGTAAAGAAATGAAGAGTTTTTATCGTTCAGGTTTTTGTTATAATTGTTATTGGACATCTCCTTTAGCTTCTCAAAGTATATTTAAACCAGAGCTTTGTACTGCGCATTTAGGAATTGAAGAAAGAGATCTTCAGTGGGAGAAAGAATTTCAGTTAGCTCCACATTATGTCTATCTTGCAAACTCAAGTGGAATAAAAGTAGGGATTACTAGATCTTCTCAACTTATTACTAGATGGATGGATCAAGGAGCAAGTCAAGCTATTTTATTAGCTAAAGTACCAAATAGACGTTATTCCGGAGACATAGAAGTCTCTTTGAAACGATTTGTTAAAGATGTCACTAACTGGAGAAAAATGCTTTCAGGTAAACCTAATAAAGTTAATTTGCTAAAGGCAAAGAATGAATTGATAGCACATGTTCCTCAAGAATTGCAAAAGTATATTCTAGATGATGATACTATAACTAATATTGAATATCCTGTTGATCGTTACCCAAGTAAAATAAAAAGTTTGAAGTTAGATAAAGAACCAGTTATTAAAGGTGAATTAACAGGTATAAAAGGTCAGTATTTATTACTAGATGAAGATAGAGTGTTTAATGTACGTTCACATGAAGGTTATATTGTACAATTATTTCAAGAAAGTATTGAAAAACAAGGTTTGCTATTCTAAGCTTATAATAAATGGTATGCGTGTTTGTATAGGATCTTCTGTTAATAGGTCTTCAACAGGATTTATTAACAATGAATTCACCCCTATTAATTTTTTAATCATTGTAGATGCCTTTGTGTTTTTTAATAGGTTTTTACTTAATTCTTCAAATGGATCCTTTTCCTTTGGTAGTTTGATAATGCGAAACTCTTTAGTATTAGATAGCTCTGCAGCAATATCAATAGATTTATTTATTCCTCCGTATACATCGATTAAACCTATATTTTTAGCATCATAGCCTGTCCATACTCTGCCTTGCCCAATTTCATCAATAGCTGTTTTTGTCATTTTTCTCCCATCACTTACTCTTGTAATAAATGTATCATAAGTATCATTAATATTATCTTGTATTTTATTTCTTTCAAAATTATATAATGGTCTGTTTGTTCCCATATCTGCATACTTATTTGTGTTTACAGTGTCAAGAGTTATGCCCAATTTATTTTTATAGAATTTTTGTAGATTAGGGATCATTCCAAAAACTCCAATAGATCCTGTTAATGTTAATGGATTAGCAACTATACTATCTGCGGCACAAGCAATATAATATCCGCCACTTGCAGCATAGTCTCCCATAGAAACTACAAGTGGCTTTTCTTTCTTTGCTAAAAGTGTTTCTCTCCATATTACTTCTGATGCTAGGGCGCTTCCTCCTCCTGAATTGATTCGTAAAACAATTGCCTTAACATTTTTGTCTTTTCTTGCATTTTCTATTGCTTTAGCTGTAGTTTCAGAACCAATACTCTCTTCATCTCCTTCACCCATATTAATGTTTCCTGTAGCATATATAACTGCAATCTTATTTCTGCTTATTTTTTTCTTTTTATTATTAATATTTGTGTAATCATCAATTTCAATTAGTTTTAATTTATCTTCTCCCGTAATTAATTTTAATGAATCTTTTATTTGATCTTCATATAATAGGCCATCAATATATGATAGCTCTAAGCAGTCTTCTGCAGTATTGAGATTTAATTTATTAGCATCTTCTTGTACCTTTGATAATGATAAATTTCTTTGACTTCCAATACTATCCATTATATTGTCAGCATATGAGTTAAGTAGTAATTCCATTTGTTTTCTATTGTCAGCACTCATTTTATCTAAGCTAAATGGCTCAACAGCACTTTTAAATTTACCATATTTTATTATTTGCATATCGATATCTAATTTTTCAAATAATCCTTTATAAAACATGAGTGTTGCAGCTAATCCTTTTAACTCAATACCTCCTTGTGGATTTAAATATATCTTATTAGCAACAGAAGCAAGATAGTACGCTGATTGACTATATATTTCAGAGTATGCTATAATTTTCTTTTCAGACTTTTTAAATTCTAATAATGCATTTCTTATTTCTTCTATCTGTGATGGCCCAGCATTTACAAAAGATGTGTTAATATATATTGCTCTGATTTTATCATCAGTTTTTGCTTTTTTAATATTATCTAGTAATTGCTTGATTTCAATTGTATTAATTACACTAGTAGAAGGATTGATATTTTTAAGAGGATTATTTATGTTCCTTTCTACTACTTTATTCTTTGTAAGATTTATTCTAAGAATAGAATTTTCTTTAAGATTAATATTCTTTTGAGATTCAGACGATGAAATAATTATACTTATGATAGCAATAATTAATATAATTGAAGTAATGGTTGCAAGTATAATACCTACCATTGTTGATAACACATTTTTAAAGAATGATTTCATGTTAAAGGTTTTTATTTATCAAAAATAAACAATTATTAAAAAAGTGTAATGACCTTTATATGTATATTTGATATTTATAAATAATTATGAACATAGTATATTTACAGCTGGGAAGTAATTTAGGCGATAGATTACAGCAATTGAGAAAAGCAATTGTAGAAATTGAGATAAGAATAGGTGATATTATTAATTTTTCAAAAGTTTATGAAAGTTTAGCATGGGGAGTTGTAGGTCAGCCTAATTATTTGAATCAAATATTGGAGGTGAGGACTAAATTTGAGGCAAAAGATATACTTTCTTTAGCTTTAGATATTGAAGATTTATTAGGAAGGAAGAGAAAAGAAAAATGGGGAGAAAGATTAATTGATATAGATATATTATTTTATAATAGTGATATTATCAGTTCTCCTGCATTAGATATTCCCCATAAGCACCTTCATAAAAGAAAGTTTGTGCTAGTTCCTTTAAATGAAATTGCTAAAAATTATAAACACCCTAAATATATGAAGAAAGTAAAGGACTTATTGCTAGAATGTGATGATAAAACCACTGTACATGAGTATGTATTATAATTTTATTGCAGTTGAGGGTAATATAGGGTCAGGAAAAACAACATTAGCCAATAAGCTGTCTAAAGATTTAAATGCTCGATTAATATTGGAAGAGTTTAGTGATAATCCATTTCTTCCAAAATTTTATTTAAATCCAGATAAATATGCATTTCCCTTAGAGTTATTTTTTATGGCAGAAAGATATCGTCAATTTAAAAAAGAGCAAGAACAAGATTTGTTTATGCCTTTTACTATTTCAGATTATTCTTTTATTAAATCTTATTTATTTGCGCAGAACAATCTTAATTCAGATGAGTTACAGTTGTTTAACAGACTCTTCGATATTGTTAGCTCTTCTATTAAGAAGCCAGATCTAGTAGTTTATCTTTACTCAGACATTATTAGGTTAAAAAAGAATATTAGAATGAGAGGTAGAGAGTATGAATCTAATATATCTGATGAATATCTTCAAAGTATTCAAGAAAGATATTTAGATTTTTTAAACAAACAAAAAGATTTTCCTGTATTAATGTTGAATGTTACAAAAGTAGATTTTAATAAAGATCTAGTAGTATATAATTCTATCAAAGAATTGATACTTAGTAAATATACATCAGGGGTGCATTATTTTGAATTACCTTAACCATTTAGTCAGATCTCTTTTTATAAGTACCTGAAGACTTTTTATTTCTTCTATATAGTGTAGATTTGTTAGTTGTCTAACAGTGTCTTCTTGTATTTTTTTAGGTTCAGAGTATATTATTTTTTTAATTATTTCTAATATAGGCTTAGATAAAATTTGGCTAAATTCTATATTAGGATATATTTGGTAATACCTCATTTTCATGACTATCCAACCTAATATTCCTTTAGGAGAACCAGATACATTCGCTTTTTTATTAGTATTAACTATAAAAGAATCATCTACATTTAAGAATGCAAATAAATCTTTTAATGTTTCTTTTGGTTGAGTAATAAAATCTTCAAACAAGATAATTTTTATGTCTTTTTCAGCAAAGGTGTCATAATATCTCTTTAATTGTGTAAAGTAGTATCCTTTGCTTTTATAATGATATAATGCTTCCCATTCATCTCTTATTCTTTCATCTTCTGCATCAAATGCAGAGATGAAATCTGATATTGGCTCTTTCCCTGCCCTTTTTGCATGTAAAAAATTAGAATAGGCTCTTCTTACAGGTTGTCTTAGTATAGCAATAATTTTCACATCTTCTAAATTTTCTTTGATAAGATTAGGACATTCTTTATTATATATATATCCAGGGGAGGCTTCTCCTATAGCTTTTTCATTTTCAACTTTTTCAAATAAATTATAGTATTCTTGTATTGATTTTATTTTTTTTCTTCGGACACCTTTTCCTTTTTTTCCTCTACTAATAATATTATTAAAGAACATAGGCTCCTTAATTGTTGGCATGAAGATTTCAGGGTGCTGTCTAAGATAGCTGTATAATGAGGTTGTAGCAGCTTTCATTGCCCCAATAATTAGAAAATTAGGTTTCTTTATTTTCATGAAATCTTAAGGCAATCTAAGTTAGAAGATTAATTTATCTGTAAATATTTATTTAGTTAATGTTAGAAATTTATCACTTGAACGATAATTAATAAATTCCAGATCTTTAGCTGCTTCTTCTTTGTATTTTATATTAAAAGATATGGCTTTTCTTAGATTTAATATTACTAATTCCTCGTCATTGCTTCTTGCTGCATCTATAGATCGAAGATAATAACAAGCTCCATTATTTTCACTACATTCCGGTCTTGAGTCTTTATCTTTATTTAGTATTCTAGATAAATATGCATTATAAGAGTCTTTGTTTTTAAAGAATCTTGCTGCTTTTTTATACTCACCTTGTCTGACGTCTAATATTGCTTGATTCATATCAGATGTGTTAGCTTGATTGAATAATTTTTGTGCTTGTTCTATTTTTCCGCTTCTTGCTGCAATTATTCCTTTATTAGTTAAGATATCTGATTGCATTCCACCTTGTTTCTCAGCTTTTTCTAATTTTTCTAATGCTATATCTAGATTTTTCTCTTGAATATCTAAACAAGCGATATTGTTGTAACCTCTCCAGTCATTATGTATTTTTATAACAGAGTTATATATTTTTCTTTTTTCATCTTTCTGATCAGTTAGAGTTGCTGAAAACAATAATTCATTTACAGTTAAACTAGCAGGATTATCTTTTGATAGAATTGCAATCTCTTCATCACTTTTCTTTGGTTCATAAGAACGAATTATAACTGTTGCTTTTCTTAGTTGAGGTAAAACATCATCTTTAAGGGCATCGTATATTTCAGTAAGATCTCTAATTTGTTTTTCTCTTAATTCTAAATCTTCTACTGAATTAACAATTCTATTAATAGTTCTTTTATCTCTTATTTGCGATTTTTTAACAATAGATTCGAATCCTTCCCAATCTTCTCCTACAGATGTTTCAGTATATAAATCAGTATTATCTACTCCATCCATATTAGTAGTTCGTAATAATTTTTTAGTGTATCTTAATGTGCTTTGCATTCTGTTTTTAGACACATTATCATTTGTATTTACTGATCCTTCAGGAGAAGCGTATGAGATAATTTCAATAGAATGTGTTTTATACCCCTTACTTGCAAACTCTTTTAACATTTTTAT
>MDSW01005914.1_pt1 | contig 10222 bp, 6 predicted proteins | sample 811171 | NCBI WGS metagenome assembly MDSW01 (sample SAMN05326641, study PRJNA326480) | marine metagenome | isolation source: seawater | place: Atlantic Ocean: North West | collected 2012 | reverse complement strand
GACCCACGGGCCGCTGCTCGACTGGCTGGCTGTCCGCTTTCGACAAGACGGTTGGTCCCTCAAACGCTTACACCGTCTGGTGATCAGCTCCGAAACCTATCGCCAAAGCAGCGATGACAACGCGGCCAACAGCAGCATTGACCCGGCAAATCAACAGCTATGGCGCAGTCATGTCCGGCGGCTCGAAGCCGAGGCGTTTCGAGACAGCCTGCTGCTGGTCGGACACCAGCTGGATAGCCACATGGGCGGTTCCTTGCTGCACGTCGGCAATCGGGAATTCCTTTTCAACCACTTATCCAAAGACACCACAACTTATGATTCACGCAAACGGTCTGTCTATCTGCCGGTGATTCGGAATCATTTGTATGACGTGTTCCAACTGTTTGACTATGCCGACGCGAGTGTATTGAACGGAAATCGTCCCACCACAACGGTCCCGTCTCAGGCTTTGTTCTTGATGAATGCCGACTTAGTGGAAAGCGTCTGCGCGAGCATGGCTGAGGAAGTTTTGCGGGATCCGCAGACGACGACGTCCGCCCGCATCGAGCGATTGTACTGGCAAACCTTGGGGCGTGGTGCAGAGCCACGCGAGATCGATCGAGCCGTGCAGTTCATCGAGCAATTGACCACCCTGGACGGGTTGCGTCCAGCGGGCGAAGCCCAGGCGACCGCCTGGAAAGCATTCTGCCACGCTTTGCTGGCCTCCAATGAATTCATCTATGTGCAATGAACGGTGAGCCCTCCATGAAGATCGATCGCCGCTCACTGTTGAGATCCACCGCTTCCGGTTTTGGGTATTTGGCCTTTGCCTCATTACTGGATCAGCAATCCCGCGCTGACACCCCGGCAAATCCATTAGCTGCCCAACAGCCCCATTTCGCGCCGCGCGCCAAGCGCGTGATCTTTTTGTTCATGAAGGGTGGGCCCTCGCACGTCGACACCTTCGACTACAAGCCCCTGTTGCAGCGCGATGATGGCAAATCGCTACCGTTTGAAAAACCGCGTGTCCAATTCGGCCAAACCAATAACTTGCTACGTTCCCCTTGGAAATTCAAACAGCACGGGGAAAGTGGCATGTGGGTGAGCAGCCTCTTTCCTCATGTCGCGCGACACGTCGACAAGATTTGTTTTCTGAATTCGGTGCATGGCACGAACGCGGCCCATGGCGGTGCCTTGTTGAAACTGCACACCGGCAGCGACAACTTTGTCCGACCAAGCATTGGCTCGTGGGTGAGCTACGGACTGGGAACAGAAAATCAGAATCTCCCCGCGTTCATCACCATCTGCCCGACCCTGGCCCATGGGGGTGTCAAAAACTGGAGCAACGCGTTCCTACCCGCACATTTCCAGGGCATGCCCTTGGGGAATGCCAGTCTCCAGTCGAAAGATGCCAAGGTACGGTATGCCAAGAATCCCTATTTGTCGCGTCAGGCCCAGCGTCGCCAACTGGACCTCGTCGCTGCGATGAACCAGGACCATTTGCAGCATTCGGGACCTGACGATGGTCTCCGCAGTCGCATGAGTTCGTTCGAATTAGCTTTTCGGATGCAACAGGAAGTGCCCCGCATTCAAGACATTTCCGACGAGACACCGGAAACATTGCAACTGTATGGGCTGGACGAAAAAATCACCTCAGACTTCGGGCGGCAGTGCTTGCTGGCGCGTCGCTTTGCCGAACGCGGTGTGCGTTTCATCCAGGTCACTCACAGTGATGACGATGTGCAATGGGACCAGCACGCCAATCTGAAAGTCGGCCACGATGAAAACGCCTTAGAAGTCGACAAACCGATTGCCGGCTTGCTGACCGACCTGCATCAGCGTGGACTCCTGGAAGACACGCTGGTGGTCTGGGGCGGCGAGTTTGGGAGAACGCCGGTCGCCCAAGGGTCGAATGGACGGGATCACAACCCCGAAGGATTCACGATGTGGATGGCCGGAGCGGGTGTGAAAGGCGGGTTCCAGTACGGTGCGACCGACGACTACGGCTATTACGCTGTCGAGAACAAGATGCACATCCATGACTTTCACGCCACTTGGTTGCATCTCATGGGCCTGGATCACGAGCGTCTGACTTACCGCTACGCAGGCCGCGATTTCCGCCTGACCGACGTTTCGGGGCAGGTCGCCCACACCATCTTTGCCTAGCGGTCTTGCATACCGCTTTGTCCCTAGTGGCTTCGGAATCTCCCCCCAGACCACCGGTTTGATTGCGTGACACCGCCAAAAGTGTGTTTTTTTCCTCTTACGCAGTCCGTGCAGGCACCTTGAATCCCCACCCGGGAGTGTGTCCAAGACGTCATCAACCAGATCAGCTTATCCAAACTATGTCACCGATTTCATCGAGGTTTTGTGGGTCATTGACAGTTTCATCCCCTAGGGGTAGTTTTTTCCCTACCTTTTGTACAGCGTTCGCAACCGCTCTGACAAGCCAAGTGCCACATGACCGACATCGTCTATTTCGAAGATCTGGCCGTCGGTGACGAGTGGCACAGCGAAGCGCGGCAGATCAACGAAGCAGAGGTGAGCAGTTTCGCCCACCTGACAGGCGACTTCGATCCACTGCACATGGACGAATCATTCGCCGAGCGGACGCCGTTTCGCAAACGCATTGCCCACGGAGTGCTCGGTTTGGCAATGCTCGCCGGGCTGGGCAGCGAAAACCCTCGCGTCGAAACCGTCGCCCTGGTGGGAATTGAAGACTGGAAGTTTCACCACCCGATTTACTTTGGCGACACGGTGTATGCCCAGAACACCATCATCGCACTCGCCGGCAATGGTCGTCGCCGCGGTCGCGTGACGTGGCATCGGCAGCTCATCAACCAAGACGATTGCGTCGTCCAAGAGGGCACGATGATTACCTTGGTTGCTTCTCGCGCGGGTAGCCATTATCCCGATCTGCAATCCACCAGCAGCGAATCGGGTCAGGGCTAAGGGGTCAGGGCTAAGCACCGCACTGACCCGACGGGGATCACGAACTTGCGGGCGACGCCTGAGTTTTGACGTTCGCGCCTTCTCGGCAGCGACAACGTCTCATCGCAAACGCTGCATGTAGCGCAGAAAATCCTGATCTAGTTTTTGCAAGTCTTCACCAAACGCAGCTTGGAACTCAGCCACACGTTCTTCAGGCGTGTCGACTTGCAGTGGTTTTTTCGCTGCCAAAGTTTGGATGTACTTCGCATAGGCTTTCTGATGACGATTGATCAAATAGTAGCTCAAGGCCCAAGCCTCGGCGTAACCATCTGCCGCGGTGCGTGTCTGCCGCAAGCGAAGATCGGAAGCCAGCAGCGTGAGCAGTGAGTCCGCTGGGCGCGTGCGCAAGTATTGTCGAAATCCGGCCAGCCTAACTCGGTTGATGCTCCCGATCCGTCGCCAGCCACTGGAACTTTTCAGGTCGGGTGTCTCAAAATAGATCGCCATCCCTTCGCTCAACCACAACGGAATACTGGCCGAACGATCATGCATGCCACAGTTGTAGGCCAGCTGATGCGTTGCCTCGTGAATGATGGTCGCGACGGTCCGCTCGCCACCTGGCTGTGAGAGGATCCGATTGACATGCGCCGCCGAACTGATACGGGGATTCCGTTCCCGCAAGCTGTCAGTCCGAGTCAAATCGTACATGGCAACGCGATTGGTTCGCAAACTGTAATACCCAATGACTGACGAAGTCGTTTCGCCCAACTCCGTGCGTGCGTACTTGCCATAGGAAACTTTGCCGTCAAAGACCAACGCGATCAGCGGAACCTCCGATTCGACCAGAGTCACGCCGCGTTTTTCCCAGTAGTTGTGAAAGGCTCGGTAGAGCCTTTCATAGAGCGACCCACACCATTCGGCATAGGCTTGGCTGGTGTTGTAGGCAATCAAATAATGCGCGGTTTGATGAAAACGAAAATCGCCCCCCAACTGCTGCAGCAGGGATGCTTTGAGGACGTCGCTGCCAAGTGGTGCAAACGGCTGGTCATCTGCGATGCGTTTGACGATCTCATCCGGTTGGGCGGTCCACAACACACCCTCGCGATCCATCAACAGCACCCCACCATCTTGCGCCTCAACGAGCACTTTGCCAGACAGATGGACGTTCTTACCGTCACGGCTCAGCGTCACCTGCTCCATCGCTGCGCAAACGTTCAGCCAGAACAGTGCTGTCAGCAAGACAACGCCGCAGGGCCACATCCGATTTTTCCAATACGTCACATTCGGGCTTACCATACCGAAATTATAGGCCATCTCTCACTTGGGGTCTTTAGCAGATTCACCTGCCGTGTGTCGGAGCAGGCGGCGAGGCAGGGGCCACGGCGACGCATTGGCAATCGGGCTGGCGTCGGACACGTCACCGTCACAGGGTGGCGATCCTCTGGTATACTGGAATTTTTCCTCTTCACCGGTCATTATCTCCCCGAGTATTCAGATGCCACAAAATCCTGTTGATCGCCGTCATTTCCTCAAGACCTCTGCCGCAGCGACCGCCACCGCGTTGGCCGCTCCCGCGATTGTCACCGCTCAAAAAAGCGACAGCACGGTCATCGTGGGGGAGGGTGACTATCGCTATCAGGTCAATCATGCCTGGCCGCAATTGCCGGACAAATTCAGTTGGCAAACCACGCACAATGTGGCGGTCGACAGTGCCGAAAACCTGTATGTCATTCACGAGGGGCATAAAAACAAAACCGACCACCCATCCATCTTTGTCTTCGACAAGGAGGGACGATTCGTGCGTGCGTTTGGCGAGCAGTTTCAGGGTGGAGGTCACGGCATTGAGGTCCGCCAGGAAGGCCAAGAGGAATTTCTTTATGTCTGTGCCTATCAAGACTTGAAGACGTTCGCCAAACTCGATTTGACCGGCGAGGTGGTCTGGCAGAAGTTCGCCCCGGTCGAGTCCGGCGTGTATCGTCCAGGCGAAGAAAAGCCCTCCGGCGGTTGGGGACGCAATCGTTTCCTGCCCACCAACTTTGCCTTCCTTCCAGATGGCGATTTCTTTCTGGTCGACGGGTATGGCTCGTACCATATCCATCGCTACGACCGGGACGGTAATTGGAAATCGCATTTCGGTGGCCCTGGAAAGGGCGCCGGAACATTCAACTTGCCGCACGGAATCTGGGTCGACTCCCGCGCTGGCCGTGATCCCCAAATCGTTATCTGTGACCGCGCACACCACACACTCCAATATTTCACACTCGACGGTAAATACATCGAGACACTCACCGGGTATGGCTTGCCGGCGAACGCTGACACCTTTGACAACCTGTTGCTGATCCCCGAACTGCATGCACGCCTCACCTTGCTGGATGAAAAGAATCAGGTTGTGGCTCACTTGGGCGACGATGTGGACCGCATCACCTCGGAAAAGGGCGTCCGCAACGACCAGTCGAAATGGAATCCTGGCAAGTTCGTCCACCCCCACGACGCTTGCTTTGACCCTCACGGCAATATCTTCGTCGCCGAGTGGGTCGCGACTGGCCGCGTGTCGAAACTGACGCGTCTCGCGTGATCGGATTGACGGATGGAGCCGAGAGAGGCGCTGCAGCACTATTTTGAGCACGACGCGTTTCGTGGACCTCAAGAGGAAGTGATCCAACACGTCCTGGCGGGGCGTCATGCCTTGGTCATCATGCCCACTGGGATGGGAAAATCCCTCTGCTTCCAGATACCTGCCTTAGTGGCACCGCCCGGCGCTCAGAATGATGCACTGACCTTGGTCATTTCCCCGTTGATTGCTTTGATGAAAGACCAGGTCGATGGCTTGCGGCGCCGTGGCATTGACGCCACGTTCATCAACTCGTCCCTGACGCGCTCCGAGCGTGAGCGACGCTACGAGGCAGTGTCTGCAGGGAAACATCGCTTGCTGTACGTGACTCCGGAACGCTTCCGCAAACCGGAATTTCGCGAAGTGATTGCACACCGTAGCGTCCGTCTGCTGGCCGTCGACGAGGCGCATTGCATCAGCGAATGGGGACACGACTTCCGCCCCGACTACACGCGGCTGGCAGAAATCCGTGAAATGCTGGGCCACCCCACAACCATTGCCCTGACCGCCACGGCGACCCCGGAGGTGCAAACCGACATCATCCGACAACTCGGCTTGACCTCCCCGGAGGTGCGTCTGTTCCACGAAGGGATCGACCGCCCGAACCTCAAGCTCGAAGTTCAGGAAGTCTTTGGCGACGAGGAAAAGCTCCATGCGATTGAAGAGATTCGCGATGGTGAGTCCGGCAGTGGCATCGTCTACTTCACCTTGATCAAAACCTTAATGCGATTCAGCGATCGTCTGAAGGAATCCGGGATCGAACATCTGGTCTACCATGGGGATCTGCCACGTGATGAGCGCCGATACCTGCAAGACGCCTTCATGCGGCAACCGGGCAAACTGGTACTAGCGACCAACGCTTTCGGCATGGGAATCGACAAAGAGGACATTCGCTTTGTGATACACGCCGACGTGCCGGGCTCGATGGAGTCTTATTATCAAGAGATTGGTCGGGCCGGACGTGATGGCTTACCATCGCTGTGCCTGTTACTGTATGACCAGAGCGATCTGATGACGCAAATGGAGTTTCTTGCCTGGAGCAATCCGGATGCGCAGTTCTATGAACGGGTTTACGACTTCCTGCAGCACGAGCAGGAGCAAATCCACGCCTTTGGAGTCGATTGGCTACGAGAACGCCTACACCACAAAAACAAACACGACCATCGACTCGAGACCGCTTTGGCTATGCTGGACCGTCACGGTGTGATCTCCGGTTCGCTCGCACCGCTGCAGGTCGAAGTGATCCACCCTCTCCCGGAAACGTTACAAGACCCACAGCATTTGAACGACAAACTCAAACGTGATCAGCAAAAGCTGTACACGTTAGTCGAGTACGTCAACTGCACGGGCGATCGCAAAACATTCATTCACCGCTACTTTGGCTTAGCCAAAGAGCCCACCGACGACGTGCCGAGCAAGCGACCCGATGCCTGACACTCATACCCTGATTGCGACGACTGCTTTTGGTTTGGAAGCGGTGGTCAAGCGCGAACTTGCGGCACTGGGCTACGCCGGTGAAGTCGTCGCCCCCGGTTGGATTCGATTCCAGGGCGATGACTCCGCCATTTGCCGCACCAATCTGTGGCTACGCTGTGCAGATCGCGTGCTGGTCCAAGTCGCCAGCTTTGCGTCGCCCGATTTCGAAGCGTTGTTTGAGGAGACCCGCGCAGCGGCCTGGGATCGCTGGTTGCCCCGCGATGCGACCTTTCCGGTCAACGGTCGTTCCATCAAATCACAACTGTCCAGCGTGCCCGCGTGTCAGCGGGCCGTCAAACGGGCGATTGTCGAAAGTTTACGGGCGGCCTACCAGACCGAAACACTTCCCGAAACGGGTCCACTCTATAAAATCGAGGTCGCTTTACTCAAAGACCAAGCGACCTTGGTTCTGGACACCACCGGCCCCAGTCTCCACAAACGAGGGTATCGCGCCCGCGCCAACGATGCACCGCTCAAGGAAACACTGGCGTCGGCGATGGTACAGTTGAGTTTCTGGCACGCCGACCGTCCACTCATCGATCCTTTCTGTGGTAGCGGCACGATTCCGATCGAAGCCGCCAGCATCGGTCGCAACATGGCCCCCGGTAAAGACCGCGACTTCGCTGCCGAACAGTGGGCCCAACTGAAAAACGGCTGTTGGAACGAAGCACGCGAAGAGGCACGCGGCGCGGTGCGGCCTCCGTTTACCGAGCGCATCATTGCCACGGATATCGACCACCGCGCCCTGCGCACCGCCCGAGAAAATGCCGAACTTGCCGGCGTCAGCGACCTGATTCATTTTCAAGAAAAGCCGTTCGACGAACTCAGCAGCAAACGCAAATACGGGTGTGTGATTACCAACCCACCCTACGGCCTTCGGCTGGGTGACCACCGTGGCTTGGAGCCTCTGTATGAGTCCATGCCCGAAGTCTTACGGAACCTGCCCACCTGGTCCCATTTCATCCTGACGGCTTACCCCAAATTCGAGGCACTGATTCAAAAGCAGGCCCACCGCCGCCGCAAGTTATACAACGGGCGAATCGAATGTACCTACTATCAGTTCCACGGCCCCAAAGCGCCAAAGCCGAGAGCACCGCAACCAGCAACACCCGCACCTGAAACATCATCTGCGCCCCCCGTTGCAGAGACACCTACACCAGAGACACCTACGCCAGAGACACCCACACCAGAGACACCCACACCAGAGACACCTACGCCAGAGACACCTACCACTCCCTGGGATACGGCAACCCTACGGTCGGCCAAGCCACCGGCACCGGCTACCGCCCCCCCTGCGGCACCGCGTTCCACGACGGATGCCCCCGAACCGCGTCCCCGCCCCGAGCGGCTACCTCCCGTGTTTGGCGGCCTGGGCGAGAAAGCTGCCCATCAAGCTGACTTGTTTCGCAATCGTCTGCAAAAGCGAGCTCGGCATTTACGACGCTGGCCGACGCGCCGCAAGATCACCTGCTACCGGCTCTACGAACGTGACATTCCGGAAATCCCTCTGGTGGTCGACCGCTACGAGGACCACCTGCATATTACCGAGTACGAGCGTCCTCACGATCGCGACTTGGCACAACACGCGGACTGGCTGGACCTGATGTGCCAAACGGCTGCGGAAACTTTGGACGTCGAACTGTCGCGAGTGTTTTTCAAAAGCCGCCGGCGGCAGCGTGGTAAACGTCAGTACCAGAACGTAGCGGACCAGAAGCACGAAATCGTCGTACAGGAAGGGGGCCTGAAGTTCTTGGTCAACTTGTCCGACTACGTCGATACCGGCCTGTTCCTGGATCACCGCATCACCCGCGACATGGTCCGCCAGCAAGCGGCGGGGAAACCGTTTTTGAATCTCTTCGGATACACCGGTTCCTTCAGCGTTTACGCAGCGGCGGGCGGTGCCAGCAACACCACGACGGTCGACTTGTCCGCCTCGTATTTGGAGTGGGCCCGTCGCAATATGACCTTGAATGGGTTCCTCGGCCCCACACATGCCTTTGTCCGTGACGACGCGATGAACTTTGTGCAGACCCACGATCGGCAGACTCGCTATGGGCTGGCCGTAGTGGATCCGCCAACGTTTTCCAACAGCAAACGTACGGAAGATGTGTTCGACGTCCAGCGAGACCACGTACCCTTGCTGAACCAGTTAATCCCTCTGATGGCACCCGGTGGCGTGATCTATTTCTCGACCAATTTCCGCCGGTTTAAACTGTGGGATGACGAACTCGCGGCGCACGAAATCTACGAACTGAGCAAACAAACCGTCCCGGAAGATTATCGCAACCGCCGTATCCACCGCTGCTGGCGTATTGTGTGCGATGAATAGGTGGACAGGAGTCCGATTGCAACGCGGTTCAGGAATCTATTACGACCAGACAAAGATCTCGTCACGATCCTGGCTGTAGCCAATGAAGGTCGCCAGGACCACGCGTGGCTGGTCACCGGCAACGCCCGGAACTTCATGAATCATGCGGGTATTGAAGAAATACAGATCGCCGGGCTCAAGCACCACCTGCACATTGGCGAGTTGTTGCTGGCGGGCATAATCGTGAAAGGTTCCCTGCTTCAGGTAGGGATCAACCTCAGGTTGCCACATGCACTGGTGCAGCACACATTGCGCCGAGACGTCCTGCAGGTGCGTGTTCTGTAGCACCAGCACACCGGCAAACTGATGATCAAAGACGTGGACCGCGTAATCTGTCCGCTTTTCGCGCAATCGCACCGAGTCAAAATGAGGTGCGTAGGTGTAGCCGCCATAATGGGCGCGAATGATTGCTGGCCCGTACTGGCGACCGTCCGGTTCGTACGCGGTGACCACGCGTTTCCCAGACGCCAATTGCTCTAGCTGTTGATAACAGAGCGCGACTGGATCCTCGTCGGGCGGAAAGAGTCGGCCAAACAGGGCATGGGTTTCGGCACTGTGTGCAAAAAACGCCTCCGGATCAGAGCCGCGATACCCCAAACTGGTACCAATATCAATTCGCAAACGCCCATCGCTCGTTTTGGCTTGCCACGTGTCGGCAGCCTGACCGCTGCGGCCTTCTCGATAGTAGCCCTCGGGAATGGACTGCGCTGCGTACTCTGCTGGCGTGGGGCCAGCGGACTCCCTGGTATCGTACAGCAAGCGTTCGTCGAACAAGCGTTGCAGCAAACGTTCGCAAGCGGCAGGCGCATAGGCTTGTCGCAGCACCAGCGCTGGCACATCCCCCGCGGCTAATACCT
>MDSW01188647.1_pt1 | contig 10223 bp, 11 predicted proteins | sample 811171 | NCBI WGS metagenome assembly MDSW01 (sample SAMN05326641, study PRJNA326480) | marine metagenome | isolation source: seawater | place: Atlantic Ocean: North West | collected 2012 | reverse complement strand
TTTTATTTTATTTGGGTTAAATTTCATAATTTCCAATATAATGACTTATTTAAATAATTATTTTTAATCAAAAAATTAATCTTATTTAGTCTTAAATAATTAGAATTTCTAAAATTTTTGTCTAATGATATATTTTTTTCTAGATTTTTGATTATATTTTTTACTGACTTTTCTATAGAGAAGCTGAGTATATTTGAAGAATTTGAAGTAAACTTTGAAAAATCAACCATATAAGATCTGTTGTCATTATTTTTATTCTTTGAAAACTTAATTTTACATCCAGGTACTAGATTTTTAACTATTTTAGCCAGTTCAATTATACGAATGTTGTTTGAACTTTTACCAACATTATATGTTTCATAATTTGTATTTAATAAAGATTTGTGAATAGCCCAATCAATTGAAGTACACATATCATTAACATCTATGAGGGGTCTAAAGGCTCGTCCATCGGACAGTATTTCTATTTTTTTATTTAATATAGCAGATAAAACAAAATCATTTAGCACTAAATCAAAACGCATTCTTGATGAAAAACCGCAAGCAGTAGCGAATCTAAGAGATATTGAATTAAAATTTTGTTTTTTTAAATAATTTTCAATTTTTACTTTTGAAACAGCATATGCAGTTAAAGGATTTACCTTACTATTTTCATTAACAATATTGTTAGAAAAACCATAAACACTGCAACTTGATGCAAAGATAAATTTTTTGCAGTTTATTTTTTTTAAATACTTAATTAAATTTTTTGATCCATCAATATTTATGTCTTTGGTGAGTTTTTTGTTTATATTTCCAAGAGGGTCATTAGAGAGTGAAGCTAAGTGAATTACTGTATCTATTTTTTTAGGTAAATTAATATTTCTGTTTCTTATGTCGGAAAAAACTTGATTTTCGAGATAACTTTCAGGCAATTTATCATATTTTAAAAAGTCTTGAAAAAAGTAACCAGTATCAAATCCATATAAATGATACTTTGGATATTTTTTTTTAAGATATGGTACTAATAAACTTCCTACATATCCAGAGTTACCAGTAATTAATATGTTCATTTTATATTTTAGTCCTTGAATATAACATTATTTTTTTAAAATCTAATCTTTAAATAATAATATTTAAATATTAATAATTCATTAATTCTAAATATCTTCATAATTTATCATTTATATTAATATTAACTTGATAACTAATTTAGATAAGTAAATTGATTAATTTAATTTAATACTTTATAGACAGTTTTTATGGCGGAGTAGCTCAGTTGGTCAGAGCGCACGGCTCATATTCGTGATGTCGGGGGTTCAAATCCCTCCTCCGCTACCATTAATTTTACAGCCTTAATAATTTTTTCTTTTTTTTATTATTATTTTTTCTAAACTTTTCTTCCAATTAGGTCTTATTATTTTAAAATCTTTTTGAATAAGATCACAATTAAGATATGAATTCTTTGGTCTTTTTGCAATGTAATTAAATTCCTCAGTTTTAATTCGATTTATTTTTGCTGAATGATTTATGGTTTTTAATATAAATTCAGCATAATCAAAAAAACTTGTGATTGGATAACTTGAATAATGATAAATATTATTTTTATTTTTTTTTGATTTTATTAATTCTGATATCAAAATACATGTGTTTGCAATATCTTTTGCAGATGTAGGGCTACCAAACTGGTCATATACAACATTGAGCTCTTTGTATTTGTTAGCCTTTGATATAATTTTTGATAAAAAATTATTTTTAGAATTAGAATAAACCCAAGAAGTTCTTAAAATTATATTATTTGAATTTAATGAAAGTATACCTTTTTCTGCACTAAGTTTACTTAAACCATAATAATTAATAGGATTAGGAAAATCATTTTCAAAATATGGCTTCCCTTTTTTTCCATCAAAAACATAATCTGAAGAGATATGAATAAAGGGTATAAAAAGTTTTTTACAAATTTTTCCAATTTCTATTGGAGCAATAGCATTAACAATTTCAGCATCCTTTTTATTTTTCTCACATAATTCGACATCAGTTAATGCAACCGCATTAATTACTGTTGTTGGTTTTATTTCACTAATTAAATTTAAACAATTTTTTAAATTGAAAAAATCTGCATCCTTTTTAGTTAAAGATATAACATTTTCATATTTTGATAATTCTCTTCCTACCTGACCATTTTTACCAAAAACTAAAATTTTCATTCTTTAATATATTTTTTCCACCATTTTTTATTTTCAGCATACCAATTTATAGTACTTAACAAACCATCATTAAAACTTATTTTTGGATACCATAACAATTCATGATTGATTTTAGTTGGATTAATAGAATATCTGAAGTCATGACCAGGCCTATCTTTTACAAATTTTAATAAGTTAAGAAATGATTTTTTTGGTTTAATTTTTTTATCTAAGATTTTACATATTTTTTTCACAATAAATATGTTTGAGTATTCATTATTCGCTCCTATATTATAAATTTCTGAAACCTTACCTTTGGAAGCTATGTGTAATAAACACTCTGCATGATCACTTACATGCAACCAATCCCTTATATTTTTTCCATTTCCATAAACTGGTATGTTCCTTTTATTTAAAGCATTGATTATAGTTTTGGGTATTAGTTTCTCAGGATGCTGATATGGTCCGTAATTATTTGAACAGTTAGAAATTATATATGGTATATCATATGTATTGCCCCATGATTTTACTAAATGTTGTGCACTTGCTTTTGTAGCAGAATACGGATTAAGGGGATTTAGTTTATCATCCTCTTCAAAGCTACCATATTTATCAAGTGAGCCATATACTTCATCAGTTGAAATATAGTGAAATTTAAAATTCTTTGGCAGTTTGGATTTTTTAATTAATTCTCTTATAGCTTCTAGAAGAGTAAAGGTACCCTCAATGTTTGTTTTAATAAATTCTTTTGGTCCTATAATAGAGTTGTCTACATGACTCGAAGCAGCTAAATGCATTAAATAGTTAGGTTTAAAATTTTCTAAAATAAATAATACTTTTTTAAAATTTAATATGTTTGTTTTAGTGAACTTATGATAATCTTTATTTTCTAAATTTTTTAAATTAGCAATATTCCCTGCATAAGTTAAAGCATCTATATTTAAAACATTATATTTATTTCTCAAAGCTTGTCTAACTACATTAGATCCAATAAAACCCGCACCACCTGTTATTGCAATTTTCATATCTACTTATAAGGGGACTTTAAGTCGCTAAATAAAATTCCATTCGTATCTTTTTTTGACAATATAATTTTAGATATATTTTTTGGTAATTTCAAGTCTAACTTATTATCCTTGTATTTAATAGTTTCCTCATATTTTGGATTATAGAAATTTGAAACTTTATAACTTACTTCAGTATTATCTTCTAAAGTTAAAAAACCATGTAGAAAGCCAACTGGAATGTAGATTTGTAGATTGTTTTTTTTACTTAATTTTATTGAAAAAACTTCTCCATAAGTCTTACTAGATTTCCTAATATCAACAACATAGTCAATTATACTTCCTTTTGAGCATCTAACTATTTTTGATTGTCCAAATGGTGGTCTCTGATAATGCAGACCTCTAAAAGTACCCTTCCTTTTTGTTATTGATAGATTATCTTGAACAAAATTATCTCTAATATAAATTTTATTAAAAGTTTTTTTATTCCATGTCTCAGTAAACTCTCCTCTATTATCCTTATGAATTTTCAATTTTATGATTTTTAATCCCTTAAACATATTAATTTTTAAAAATATTCAGTTTTTTTTAGCAATAAACTCAATTATGTGTTCTCTTTTATTTTTCCATTTTTTAGAATTAATTTCTAATACGCTAAAGTCCAATTTTTTTGCAATTGAAATTAACTTTTCTTTTGTGTAACAATTTTTATGATATTGTCCGTCTCCATATTGTGTTCCAAAAAAACATGCTGTTAAGTAACCCCATTTATTTTTTCTAGTATAGGAATAATTACCAAACCAAAATTCCTGCTCAATAGATTTTTTATCACTTTTATGAAAATCAATCCAGTTATCCTTAGCGCTAATCCAATCTTGAATTAATTTGTCAAAATCAGGAGTAGTTAAGAATAACTGACCTCCAGGTTTTAGAACTCTTTTTAATTCATAGAAAAAAATAGGCTCTTCATGAAAAGATAAATGTTCTATAAGTGCTTCAGCTCTTATTTCATCTACTGTATTTGCATTGTATGGAAGGTTGAAAATATCATAATTAAATATTTCTATATTTTCGGGAATTTTAATATTTGGGTACCTATCTTTGATTTGTTCAATATTATCCATATCAATATTGACATAACCATTAAGAGGCCTTGATGCACAACCAATATTTAGTTTTATCATTAAAAATACTTAGTACATTAGTTAAAAGTAAAATCTACAAATAATTAAATCAATAAATTTATTTGTCTTTATCATTTTTATGGTAAATAATGAATAATGGTAGCAACTGTTGGTATAATAATGGCTGGTGGTAAGGGTTCAAGATTAATGCCCTTAACTACATCAATTTCAAAGCACCTTTTACCAGTTTATGACAAACCGATGATATATTATTCACTGTCTACACTAATGATAGCAAGAATAAGAAAAATACTTATTATCGGTAGTGAGAGGGATATCGAACACTATAAGGTATTTTTATCAGATGGAAAAAAATATGGCCTTGATATAAAATATGCAATTCAAAAAAATCCTAGAGGAATACCAGAGGCATTTATAATTGCTGAAAAATTTATTTCAAAAAATAATGTATGCTTAATACTAGGTGACAACTTCTTTTATGGTAACGGATTGAGTGCTGTTTTAAAAAAAATTAAAAAAAATAATGTTAATCAAGGGACAATAATTGGTTTCACTGTTAAAAATCCATCAGAATTTGGGGTAGTTCAGTTAAAAAAAAATAAAATTGTCAAAATTCAAGAAAAGCCAAAAAAATATATTTCTGATTTAGCAATAGTTGGATTATATTTTTATGACCATAAGGTAGTTTCTTATTCTAAAAGGTTAAAACCATCTAAAAGGAATGAATTAGAGATAACAGATTTAAACAACATGTATTTAAAGAATAAAAAGTTAAAAATTGAACTTCTAAAAAGAGGATTTACTTGGTTAGATGCTGGAACACCAGAAAACTTACTAAAAGCTGCACAATTTGTAAATATAACAGAGGAGAGACAAGGTATTAAAATTGCATGTATAGAGGAAATAGCTTTTAGAAATAGGTGGATTAATAAAAAAGAATTGAAAAGAATTGCAGATGAATACAAAAATAATGATTATGGAGATTATTTGAAAAATTTAATATAATATAATTTTAAATGTCAAAAAACACACCTTTAGTAAGTGTAGGTATACCTGTATGTAACGGAATTGATGTTATTCAAAGGTGTATAGATTCTATAATTAATCAAACTTATGAAAACTTAGAAATAATTATAGTTGATGATTGTTCATCAGATGGGAGTTTTGATTTAATTAAAAAAAAATATTCTAATAATAAAAAAATTAGAATATCTAAAAATAATATTAACATTGGATTAACAGAAAATTGCTCCAAAATATTTGGTTTATCAAATGGAAAATATTTTTTTTGGTCTGCTCAAGATGATTTTAGGGAAAGAACCTATGTAAGAAAATGTGTTGATTTGATGGAAAAAAATCCAAAAGCAAGCTTATGTAATTCTAATACAGCAGTTTTTTACAAAGATCCAAAAAATATAATGCACATAAATAATTTAAATTCAATTAATAATCAAAAAGATATAATTAAGAGATATTGGAATTTATCTAGAAACTATAATGATGTGAATATTTATGGTTTTATGAGGTCAAGATTTTTAAAAAAAACAAGTTTATGGTTACCTATTAATGGATCAGCAAATAATTTATTATTTGAAATGATTATACTTGGAGAATTTATTCAAGTTTCTGAGTTACTTTTTTTTTACTCTGGAAAATCAATGTATGAGCGACCAACACCCGAGCAAGAATATAATAGACAGTCAAGTACAAGAAAGTATTTTAAATATCCCTTTTTAATACTTCTATATAATCAACTTAAATCTATAATTAATAAACCTATAAAATTTCATACAAAAATTTTACTAATATTAATAGTTTTGAGTGATTGTTCACTTGTAATTTTGGGGAAATTTATATTTAGGTTTTTAAATATATTTTTTAGTGAAAATAAAATTCCAAAAATAATTATAAATTTTTGTTTATTTTTATCATATAATAACAAAGATATTAAATATATTGTTAAACCAGAGGAGGATAAATATTATTATCCATCTTATTATCCTCTGAAAAAAATAATTTAATGATAAATAATATAAAACAACCAATATTGATAACAGGAGCTTCAGGATTTATAGGTTCTAATATTTTAAGAAGATTTGCAAATAATAATATTAAAACGAATATTATTCTTAGAAAAAATTCTAGCAAATGGAGAATTAAAGATATTATTCACAAAACAAAAGTTTATCAAGCAGATTTAAGAAACAAAAAAAAATTATCTGAAATAATAAAAAAAATAAAGCCCAAAACAATATTCCATTTATCTACCTATGGGGCATATTCATTTCAAGATAATGAAAAATTAATTAAAGAAAATATACTTGATGCAACTATTAATTTAGTTGATGAATGTAAGAAGTATAATTTTGATATTTTTATTAATACTGGATCTAATTCAGAATATGGCTTTCAAAATGTAACAATGAAGGAAAATCTTATTCCAAATCCAAATAGTTACTATGCTGTTTTCAAATTAGCTTCATCACATTATTGTAGTTTTATATCCAAGAAAACAAAGTTAAACTTAATTAACATTAGACCTTTTCATATATACGGTGAATTTGAGGACTCATCTCGTCTTATTCCTACCCTAATTAATAATATGACTCAAAAGAAAAAAATTTATTTAGTTGATCCAGATATAAAGAGAGATTGTTTGTACATTAATGATTGTGTAGATGCATATTTAAAGTTAGCTCAATCAAAACATGCGTTAGGAGAATTATATAATTTAGGATCTGGAAAACAAAAATCAATAAAAGATATTTTTAATACGGTATCAAAGCAGTTAAATTATAAAATTAAACCGCAATGGTCTTCTATGGAAAATAGAACTTGGGATCAAAAAAACTGGGTTTCAAGTATATCAAAAATTAAAAAAAATATTAATTGGAGCCCAAAAACAGATTTAAATTCAGGAATAAAAAATACAATTAAATGGCATAAGGAATTTTATAAATCTAATGATTAAACAAATTTGCCCAATATGTGAAACAAATCAATTTTCACATCTAGTGTATGATCAAAATTTACCAAATTTGACAGATGCCGATTTTTCTGGAAGAAAAAATCCTGATGGATATCATTACGAAATGGTAAGATGTAAAAAATGTTCACTGCTTTATGCTTCATCAATTTATGAAACAGAAATTTTAAATAAACTTTATCAAAATAGTGATTTTGATTACCTTGATGAACTTCAAGGTTTAAAAAAAACATATAATATCTGTTTAAAAGAATCAGAAAAATTTGTAAAAAATAAATCAAAGTTATTAGAAATAGGATCTGGAAATGGTTTTTTTCTAGAGTGTGCAAAAAAATCAGGTTGGGATAAAGTCATTGGATTTGAACCATCCATTAAAGCCTACTCTTCTGCAAGAAATGATATTAAAAAAAACTTAATAAATTCTTCTTTTGAATATGATGAAAATTATTCTGATTACAATTTAATTTTTTTTGCAATGCTAATTGAACATGTGCCAAATGTTAATATTTTTTTAAGAGATGTTCATAAAACATTATCTAATGATGGTTTATTTATGGGAATTGCACATAATGAAGATCATTTTTTAGCAAAAATACTTAAATCTAATCACCCAATTATTAATGACGAGCATAATTATGTTTTTAGTAAGAAAACTATTGAAAAAATTCTTATTAAAAATAATTTTAAAATTCTTAAAATTGATGATTTACGAAATTATTATACTCTTAATTATTGGTTAAAAATGCTTCCAAAGCCAAAATTTTTAAATTATTTTAGTTTTGAATTAAACTTTTTAAAGAAAATTAATTTAGGAATTTCAGCGGGCAATTTTTATTTTATTGCAAAAAAATCATGAATATTAAAACTAAGCAACTTGAAACTTTATTAAATAAAATCAAATATGAAATTATTAAGATCTCTTATGAGACGAAGGCCCACCATATTGGTTCAGAATTATCATGTCTAGAAATTTTAGTATGTTTATATTTTTCAATAATGAATATAGACTCAAAAAGAAGTTTTTTAGAAAGAGATAATTTTATTTTGAGTAAGGGGCATGCAGCACTTGCTCTTTATGTTGTATTAAAAGAAAAAGGTTTTTTTACCCATAAATTTTTATTAAATAATTTTTTAACTGATGGAGGTAAATTAGGTGGCCATCCAGATTTTAATAAAAAATTAGGAATTGATTTTTCATCAGGTTCACTAGGTCAAGGATTATCAATTGCATCTGGTATGGCTTTATCTGATAAGATAGATAAATTAAAAAAGAAAGTTTTTGTATTATTAGGTGATGGAGAATTAAATGAAGGAATGATTTGGGAGTCAGCTTTATTCTGTTCACATCATAAGCTTAATAATCTTTATGCAATTATTGACTCTAATAATCTTCAAGGATTTGGGCAAAATAATAAAGTATTAAATATAGAACCTCTTTCTGATAAATTTAAAAGTTTTGGATGGAATGTTTTATCAGTTGATGGTCATAATATAGAAAATATTTTATCAGTTTTTAAAAAGTTTAAAAAGAATCAAAAACCAAATTTACTTATAGCCAAAACAATTAAAGGTAAAGGTATCAAATTCTTAGAAAATAAATTAGAGTCTCATTATAAAGTTCTATCTGATGAAGATTACAAAAAAATAAATAAAAAATGAGAAATACATTCAATAAAAAATTAATTCAATTTGCAAAAAAAGATAAAAATATTTATCTTTTAACTGCAGATCTTGGGTTTAATTCATTTGAAAAGTTTAAAAATTTATTTCCTGATAGATTCATAAATGTTGGGGTTGCTGAAAATAATTTAATTGGCATCGCTTGTGGATTAGCTTTGAGAAATAAAAAAGTTTATGTTTATTCTATTTTGCCATTTTTAGTATTTAAATGCATTGAACAAATAAGAAATAACATATGTCACAATAATTTGAACATTAACTTAATAGGAGGTGGAGGAGGTTTTAGTTATTCTGTTCAAGGTATATCTCATAATACTTCCGAAGATATATCAATGATGAGATCCTTACCAAATATTAAAATATATAATCCTGGAACTAAAAAAGAAACTGAAAAAACAATGGATAAAATATCAATTGACAATTCTCCAAGCTTTGTTCGATTAGGTAAAGCCCCTGAAATTGATTACACCATTCCTATAACTAAAATAAATATTGATAAGCCTAATATTTTTAAAAAAGGTAAAGATATAATCATTTTTACATCAGGAAATATAATTAAAGATGTTTCTGAGGCATGTACTTTATTAGAAAAAGATGAAATATTTGCAGAAATAATCATTGTAAACCAATTAAAACCTATTGATTATTTATTTTTTAAGAAAAAAATAATAAATAAAAAAGTACTAGTAATTGAAGAACACTCCGATATTGGCGGTTTGGCAAGCATACTAAGAGATCTAATTGTTAATAACAATTTAAAATATTTAAGTTTTAATAAAATAAACCTTCAAGATATACCTCATAAAATCATTGGATCACAAAACTTTCAAAAAAAAATTAATCAACTTGATAAAAAAAATATAATATCAAAAATAAAAAAAATTTTAAAAAAATGAAAAATAAATTATCTGCAGTAGTTGCTTGTTATAAAGATGAAAAAGCTATACCTGAAATGTACGAGAGACTAAAAAAAACTTTTAAAAAAATTGGAAGTAAATACGAAATAATTTTTGTTAATGACGGCAGTCCTGATAATTCTGAAAAAGTAATTAATAAAATATGTTTAAGAGATGCAAATTGTATAGGGATAATTCATTCTCGAAATTTTAATTCACAAAATGCATTTACATCAGGAATGATTAAATCATCTGGTGATGCAGTTATTCTACTTGATGGAGATTTACAGGATCCGCCTGAATTAATAGAAAAGTTTTATAAAAAATGGAAAGATGGTTTTGAAGTT
>MDSW01125143.1_pt1 | contig 10223 bp, 5 predicted proteins | sample 811171 | NCBI WGS metagenome assembly MDSW01 (sample SAMN05326641, study PRJNA326480) | marine metagenome | isolation source: seawater | place: Atlantic Ocean: North West | collected 2012 | reverse complement strand
ATTATTAAATAAAATTTTAGGTTTAATTTCATCAACGACATTAATAATTCGTGTTATTATATTTGATGTATCTCGATTAGTTATATCAATAACATCATATGATATTGTATATCTACCAATAGAATTAAAACAAACATCAGTAGTAATATTAATCTCATAGTTATTATCAATAGTATTAGTAGTTATATCATCTAGTTCATTAAAATAACTTATGTCTCCTAGTGAATATTGTACGTTTTTGATATAAATACCTCCATCATTAGATTCAGAAAAACTTTGATCAACTGTTTCAAAATATGAAATTGAATTATTATTAACATTAACTTGTTTATCTATAAATGATGAATTGAGTGATAAATCAATATATTTATTACTAAAGTTTAAAGTTAAAGTAACAATATTAGAACTAATATCATAATCTGAATATTCATCACTTGTAACTGTTAAATAAAAATCTATAGTTAAAGAATAATCATCATTATTTTCTAAAGCATCCCCACTTAATGATATTTTAGATAAATCAGTAATTTTAAAGTTATTTTGATCATAAGAATTAATAATATGATTTATTTGTAAATTATCTTTAAACGAATTATTCTTAGTATCAAATAATAACATAACATCATAATACTTATAAATATCAGGTTTACTATTGTCTACATAACTAACATCGGATTTTAAATCAAAAGTTCTATTTTTAGATATATTTAAAGTTTTATATATGCTACCAGATAAAAAAGATAAGTCAATAATATTATTTATAATTTCTATATCAATAATTCTTGATAAATCAGAATTTATAGTTATAGTATCTTGATTAAAAAATTCATCAAATAAAAAATCACCACTAATAATACCTTTTGGTATAATGTTTAATTTATAAACACCTATAGTGTTGTTATCAATATATAAATTTTTTTTTACGTCTTCAGGGTGATAATTTAAAGGATCAAATATATTCAATTGATTAAAAGTTCCTTTAATATTTTTGTTAAATGTTGTAAAATAGTCTACAAAATTAATATGCATAGTATGAACTAGAGAAATATCTATATCAAAACTATTATTTAAAGTATTAATGTTTAAGCGAATACTAACAGGATGTGTATTTATATTACTAAGTGTCTTCATATCTCTGTAACTCATATCAAAAAGTATAGTATAAGTGTTATTTGAATAATCAATAGTATTAATTTTAAATTCGTAAATAGCTTGGCCTTCGGTCTGTGAAATAACATTAGATAATAATCTAATAGTATTTTCATTATCATTAAATCGTATAATACTAAATTTATCAGATTCTTGTGTATCTAATTCAAAAACACCTGTATTCGTAAGAAACTCATACTTATCATCACTAGTATAAATATTATTAACATTAATATCAATATTAGTAATAAGAAATCCATTATTGTCAAAATATAAACCATCATAACTATTAAAATTTAAGAAATATGATATATAATATTTCAAATTATTAAATGTTATAGGTGATGAAGTATTTTCACTTAAATAATTATAGCTATTCTCTAGTGTGTTATCATTGATATTGCTAGTAAAAATTATATCATATGGTAAATATATTATATTATCATTTTTATCATATGCATATACGTTAATAAGATTTAAAATATTATAATTTTGTTTTAATTCATCTTGATCTATAATAGAATCATTATTATTTATTATTAATTTATTACTATATAATGATTTATTATAAAATGAATTGGATAGAATAGTAGAATTACTTATTTCAATAAAAGGTCCACTAGTATAATCTTTTTGAATTATTCTAAAAAGAGAAGTTTCATTATTTTCAAAATCAATAAAAGTATATTGAATAGAATTACCGATAATATTATTATAATTAGTATCAAAAAAAACTCTAAACGATAAATCATGATTAAATCTATCTTTAGCAATAAAATGAGGGTTAGGTAAAGGGATAGGTTTTCTAGCATCATATTTTATAATATTATTAATATGATTATTAGTAGAGTTATCAAATAAATCGTTTTGTAAATTGTATAATTTAAAAAGAGGTTCTTGATTACCTTTATTGTTAAAATCACCAACACATATAGTTTGATATACTAATTTGTTAGATGTCTCTATAATAGTTTGATTTCTTATATCATATATTATAATTGATATATCATAGTCAAATTCATCATTAACAATAATTTCAATATTATTACTATAATATAGATTACCATCAATTAATTTTGGAGCAGAGTTAGATATAACATTAAACCCATTTGTACTAACACCAGTATTAAATGCAATAGGATAATTAGGATCTATATTAAAAATAAAATAATTTCCATTATAAATACCATATTTAACAATATTAATATCATCATAATTATCGGTAATATATCTTCCATGATTATCAGTATTAAATTCGTAAAATATGTTGCTTTCATTTTTTAAAGTAGCTTTTGAAACTTTATTTAAACATTCTTGATTTAATGATAATAATGTATAATTATCTGTATCAAAATTTACTATAAAAGAGCAATCATTTTGAAAACTGAAAATATCAATATTACTAATATTAGTAGTATTATAACTATTAGAAAAAGATTTTATGGAGATATTTACATTAGAATAATCAGTAGAATATCTGTTATCTATCTTAATAGTGATATCATTATAATAATATTTAATGTTGCTACTATCTATTAAAATATATAAATTATTTGAAATATCATATTTTCCATTTGAAATATCCCAATAATATATTATGTTATCGGTATTATCAGCATTATCAGGAATAGTAATATTAAAAGAATCGTCAATATTATTTAAAGTATAATCCTTAGTTAGTATCGAACCAGAAATAGAAAATGGATGATTATTACAAAAATCAGTAGTAGCAATAAATTTATATGTTTTATTATTCATAAAATAAAAATTATCTGAAACATCTGTTAAATTGTTATTGTTATTACTAGTAATATGTTTAATATTAATTAAGTTAAAAGATGAATCATAAAATCTATAATAATCAAAATTATTAAAAGAAATATCACTACCTTTAGATACATAAATAATAATCGGTGTAGTAGATAAGTCAACTGTTATAATATTACAAATATCTAGTGAATTAGAATTATCATAAAAACCAATTGGATAATTTTTAGGAATATTATAAATATTATAGCCGGAAATAGTTGGATATAAACCATAATAATTATCTTGTATTTTAAGATTAAAGTTATATTTATTTTTAGATGAATCCACTGATATATTGTTATTAATTGGTAAACAATTAGTCATTATTAATAATATATTTTATTTAAATAATGAATAAAATTATTTAAATAGAATTTTACTAAAATTGATTAAAAATAATATAAAATAAAAGTATGAATAATTAATAACATAAATTTTATATGGATAGCAAAAGTGAGTTGGCAAAAAAATATCAAAAGAAATCAGATAAACAACATGTATTAGATAATCCAGATACTTATATTGGTTCAATTGAAAATGTAAATACAACAAATTATATATATGATAAAAAGATTAATAAAATAGTGGAGAAATCAATAGATATGATACCTGGATTATATAAATTATTTGATGAAGGTATTGTAAATTGTAGAGATCATACAATAAGAATGCAACAATTAAGTGATTCATTAAAAAATGAAAAGAATTATCCAGTAACAAATATAAATATAACAATAGATGATGAAGGTATAATTAGTTTATATAATGATGGAAATGGTATAGATGTATCAATGCATCCTGAATATAATGTATGGATACCAGAATTAATTTTTGGACATTTAAGAACATCAACAAATTATGATAAAGATGAAAAAAAAATAGTAGGAGGAAAAAATGGGTTTGGTTTCAAATTAGTATTAATTTGGTCAACTTGGGGTAAAATAGAGACAGTTGATCATAAAACTGGCCAGAAATATGTTCAAGAATTTCATAATAATCTAAATGTAATTGATAAACCCAAAATAACAAAATGTAAAAATAAGCCGTATACGTGTGTAAGTTTTAAACCAGATTATAATAGATTAAAATTAAAAAATTTGGATGAAGATTTTAAGTCATTATTATTAAGAAGAGTATATGATATTGCTGCCGTGACTGATAAATCTATTAAAGTTAAATTTAATTCAGAGCAATTAGAAGTAAAAACTTTTGCGAATTATATAGATTTATATATAGGAAATAAATCAGAGAAAGAGAGAGTACATGAAATTGCAAACAATAGATGGGAATATGCAGTTTGTATTGCTCCAAATGAAGAATTTACACAAATTAGTTTTGTAAATGGAATATATACATCAAAAGGCGGAAAACATGTAGATTATATTATGATGCAAATTATTCGTAAATTAATTGCATATATAAAGTTAAAAAAACATATAGATGTCAAACCATCGTCTATTAAAGAACAATTAATGATTTTTGTGAATTGTACAATTGAAAATCCAGCGTTTGATAGTCAAACAAAAGATTATTTAAGTAATGCAGTAAGTAACTTTGGTTCATCATGTGAAGTATCAGATAAATTTATTGAAAAACTTGCAAAAATGGGAGTAATGAATACAGCATGTAGTTTAACAGAGGTTAAAGATAATAAAGCGGCAAAAAAGAGTGATGGATCTAAATGTAAAAATATTCGAAATATTCCTAAATTAGTGGATGCTAATTTTGCAGGTACAGCTAAATCAAATCAATGTACTCTTATTTTATGTGAAGGTGATTCAGCTAAATCAGGTATTATATCAGGTTTAAATAAACAAGATCGTGATGTAATTGGTGTATATCCTATGAAAGGTAAATTACTAAATACAAGAGGTGAAAGTATTACAAAAATAAGTGAAAATCGTGAAATAACAGAAATTAAACAAATTTTAGGTTTAGAACATAATAAGGTTTATAATAAAGATGAAGTTATTAGTAAATTAAGATATGGTAAATTGCTATTTATGACAGATCAAGATTTAGATGGTAGTCATATTAAAGGGTTGGCTATTAATATGATTGAAAGTGAATGGTCATCATTAATTCAGATAAAAGATTTTATTGGTTATATGAATACACCGATTTTAAAAGCAACAAAAGGTAATAGTGTAATAGAATTTTATAATAATGGTGAATTTGATAAATGGAAAGAAACTAATGATATAACAAAATATAGTATTAAATATTATAAAGGTTTAGGTACAAGTACAGGGAAAGAATTTAAAGAATATTTTGATAAAAAAAAAGTAGTATATTTTAATATTGGTGAAGATTGTAATAATACTATTGATATGGTTTTTAATAAAAAAAGAGCAAATGATAGAAAAAATTGGTTATCAACCTATAATCGTAATAATTATTTAGATACATCTAAATCTAATATAACTTATAATGATTTTATAAATAATGATTTGATTCATTTTTCAAAATATGATAATGATCGTTCTATTCCTAATATTTCAGATGGTTTAAAAATTAGTTTAAGAAAAATTCTATATTCAGCATTTAAGAAAAATTTAAAAACAGAGATCAAAGTTGCACAATTTAGTGGTTATGTATCTGAACATTCAGGATATCATCATGGAGAATCTAGTTTAAATGGTGCAATTGTTAATATGGCACAGAAGTTTGTAGGAAGTAATAATATTAATTTATTTGAGCCGAAAGGTCAATTTGGTACTAGATTACAAGGCGGTAAAGATTCAGCAAGTGAAAGATATATTTTTACAAATTTAAATCCATTAACTCGTTTAATATATCCAGAATTAGATGATAATATTTTAGATTATATAAATGATGATGGTGATTATGTTGAGCCAATTTATTATGTTCCAATAATTCCTATGATTCTTATTAATGGTACTAAAGGTATAGGTACTGGTTTTAGTACAGATATAATGTCTTATAATCCTATTAAAATTATAGATTATTTAGAAGGGATGTTAAAAAAAGTAGATGAAAGTGAACTAAAAACCATAAATATTGAGCCATATTATAATGGTTTTAAAGGTACTATTAAACCATTAGATGAGGAAAATAAAAAATATTTAATTAAAGGTATATATGAAATTGTTGATACTGATAAAATAAGAATTACAGAATTACCAATTGGTACATGGACACAAGATTATAAAGAATTTTTAGAGAATATAATAATTGGTAATAAAGATAAAAAAAATAAAAATACAAGTAATTATGTTAAAGACTATAATGATATGTCAACTGATTTGAATGTTGAATTTATTGTAACATTTAATAGTGGATGTTTAAAGAAACTTCTTCTTGAAAATAATTTGGATTATGGGCTAGATGGTGTTGAAAAATATTTAAAATTATACACTACACAATCTACGACAAATATGCATTTATTTAATGAACAAGAACAACTTAGAAAATATGATAATATTTACTCTATTATAAATGAATATTACAGTATTCGTTATAAATATTATAATAAAAGAAAACTATATTTAATTGATTTATTATCTAAAGAGTTAGTTACATTATCAAATAAGGCTAGATATATTAAAAATATTTTAGATGATGTAATTGATTTAAGAAAAAAAAATAAGGAACAAATTAATAATATTCTTGAGGATTTAAATTTTGATAAAGATTCAGGAAATTATAATTATTTAATTAAAATGCCAATGGATAGTGTAATTGAGGAAAATGTAAAAAAAATTATGAAAGAACATTCAGATAAAGAAAAAGAATTAGAAGAAATTAAAGAAACCAGTATTGAAAAGATGTGGTTAAATGAATTAAGCAATTTAAAAATTGCATATAATGAATATATAAATTTATCTAATGAATCTAATAATAGCACAATTAAAAAAACTAAAAAAAAATAGAACTTATTTAGAACATATTTATAACTTATTTTATAAATTTATATAAAAGTTAATTATTATTAATCTTAAAATAAATTTTTTTATTTACAATTTAATTATAAATAAAAAATTATATTGTATTGTTTTAGAGAGAATAAGATTAGAACCAAGGTTTTAGTTCTAAAGTTTTATCAGTTTTATTTGAATATAAAGGTGCACTAATAGGTGTATGCATTAAAGTACTGTCTCTTTTATAATTTATGAATCCGATTCTATTATTATATGTGTCATTTATAGATTTTTCTAATACAAAATTATTTAATTCTTCTATTTGTTTTGAAATATTATAAGGGTAATTTCTAGGTCTATACATAAAAATATCATTCATAATAGATAATAATTCATCTTCGGGTAAATCATTTATTATAAATTTATTATTAGATTTAGTATATACTCCTTCTTTTATTTTTTTTTGAAGAAAAGAAATATTATTTTTGGAGAAGAATTTACTAGATAATTCTGTTTTTTCAATTATACCTCTATTAATATTACTATAATCAGTTTTTGTATTTAATGGGATTCTATCCATCATTGCAAATTTAGAATTTAAATCAGGACCTTGAATATTATTTTGTGTTTTTTTAAAATCAAACATTTTTATATATTAATGTTATATTTTATATATTAATATTATATTTTATATATTATTTATTTATATATAATATAATATGAATTCGTTTCAAAAAACAATTTTAGGTATTTCATGTGTAGTTCTTATATTATCTTTAGTTATAGTAGGTTATACTTTATCTAAATCTTTACATAAAGATGCTTTTCCTCCAATAATTTCTGATTGTCCTGATTATTGGGATGTCTCAAATAATTTAGGATCAAGTTTTGCTCCAACATGCATAAGTTCTTTAGGTATTAATAAAGGAAGTTATACTAGTAATGAGAAACCTTCATCAGAATTTATAACTTCTGATACTGGTAATAGTGAACAAGCGATATTATGTAATAAATATAAATGGGCAAATAGCATGAATATAGTTTGGGATGGTGTTACTAATAATAGTAAACCTTGTGATTTTAATTAATAATTATTAAATAAAAAATATTTAATATTATATTTTTTTATAATATTAAATGATTATTAATGAAAATATAATAGAAATATTAAATAAATATTTAGCAAGTATAAATAATTATAATGAATTTTTTTTTACTAATATATCAATTAATAAGGATATACAAATTTTAGAAATTTTTTATATTAAGGGAATTATTCTTATAAATAATATATTTAATTTTTCTTTACTTTATTTGGATTCATTAATAGATATTTATAATTTATGTGAAAAAGGTTATATATATTTTGTAGAATTTTTAAATCAAATATGTATGACTAATTATTTAGAAAATAATTCTTTTGAATTAACTATAAAAGATGCAATAATTTTTAGTTATAAAAAAACTATATTTACTATAGATTCGACTATTAATATAAATAATTCTGACTATAATATTTATAAATTAAATATTATAAATGAATTTATTTATATAATTAATAATATTTCCATTATTAATTCTAAAAATTTATATAATTTTATTCAAATAGATAATAATTATAAAGATATTAATAATACAAATACTATAAATAATATTAGTATAACTAGTGTAACTAGTGTAACTAGTGTAACTAGTGTAACTAATAAACTATATACTAATAATATTAATGATATGTTGAATAAAGAATCACAATATATAAATAAATTTTTAAAAAAATTATTTGTAATTTTAGATTTACAATCTAAACAATTTCTTATTAATGACAATTTAGTAATTTATTTAAAAAATATTAATTCATTTTTATTTACAATAAACAATAATTATAAGGAAGATTATAGTATAGAATATAATAATAATATTATTATGTTAATTGAAAAATATATTATAAAAAAAATTTTTCATAAAAATATATTTAATGATAATTTATACTATAAAAATATGATATATAATATAAATAATATTAACGATAATGATTTATTTAATTTTAATCAGATACATATATAATTTTTTTTCTTAATTTATTTTTTTTTTTGTTTAATTTTGATTCATTATTTTCTATATTAAGAGTTACTATTTTACTATATTCATTTAATAGTATATCTTTTACATATTCATAAACTATTTTTAAAATATTTTCATTACATTTTCCAACTATTAAAATACTACCAGTTCTAAATATCATATATGAAATTTTTTGAATATCTTTATTTTTTTTTAAATTTTTTTCTACTTTACTTGTAATATTTAAAGATTTATTATTAATAGTATCATAATAATATGCAGATTGTATACCTGGATAAGAGCATGGATCATATGATGCATTAATATTATATTTATATCTCAATAAATTAAATAATTTTTCTCTATCTAAATAAAATCCACAATTAAAATTAGAATTAATTAATACATTTTCTGTTTTATCTTTTATTATGTCAAATTTTTTATTACATAAATTTGATAAAATAAATAAAATTTTATTAATTACTAAATTAAGCATATCATCATTTTGAATTCCAGGAATTTCTAATTTTCCAGTATTAAATATTTTAATATGAATTTCTTTAAAAATATTATTATATAATATTCTTAAAGTTACTACAAAACAATTATAAAATGCACTTTTTTCTTTTATTCTTCTACATAATAAATCTTTTTTACATATTCCTACACTTATTTTTCTTACATGTTTAAATTTAACTCTACCATTTGGATTATCTACATGATTAATAATTTTAGAATTATTATATTTTTCATTTTTTATTAATTCTTCTATTTTTTCAAATTCTGTTTTTGTATTACATGAAATTTTTATTTGTTTTTTAATAATACCTTCATTACATTTATCATAATCAAGTATTTCTATTTCCCAAAAAAGTTTATATATATCCAAATATTTTTCATTTAAATATACTATTTTTGTTTTTGTTGAAATGTAAATATCTGAACATTTAGGAATTTTATTATCTTTTATAATATATTTATCTACTTCAGATAATATTTCAGTATTTGAAGTTGATTCAGGTTCTATATTTGAATCAGAATCCATTTCTAATTCTGATTCTAAATCTGATTCTAAATTTGAATTTATATTATAATTATTATCTAAAAATTTATTCCATTCATCATCAATATTCATTTTTCTTTAAATTATTTTTAAATTATTTTATCAATAATTTTTTAATATATTTTAAAATATTTTAAAATTTTTTATAATTATATAAAATATAAATGCATTCTTATTTAACTTCAGATATTATTACCAGTAACAATTCTTTTAATTTTAATAAAAATATTATTGATAATAAATTAAATAATTATAATGAT
>MDSW01161979.1_pt1 | contig 10224 bp, 12 predicted proteins | sample 811171 | NCBI WGS metagenome assembly MDSW01 (sample SAMN05326641, study PRJNA326480) | marine metagenome | isolation source: seawater | place: Atlantic Ocean: North West | collected 2012 | reverse complement strand
TTAATTGGCAATGATATTTTTTCCAGCTATCGATATTAAAGATAGTCAATGTGTTCGTCTTTTGAGAGGGGATATGAACCAGGCGACAGTTTTTAACGAGGACCCAATAAAACAAGCTCATATTTTCGAGACAGAAGGTGCTAAATGGTTACATATTATCGACCTTAATGGGGCATTTTCTGGAAAATCGGTGAATGGTGCTATTATTAGTTCGATTTTAGATTTGATCAGCATTCCCATCCAAGTTGGAGGTGGGATACGCACCATAGAGTCTATAGATTTTTGGTTATCGAGAGGCGTGAGCCGAGTTATTTTAGGAACAATAGCCCTCTCTAGGCCCGATCTAGTTAGAGAGGCTTGCAGGAAATTTCCAGGGAAAATTGCGATAGGCATTGATGCTAAAAATGGAATGGTTGCGACAGAAGGGTGGTCCAAGAAGTCTGATATGAGTGTTTTTAATTTAGCAAAAACTTTTGAAGATTCGGGGGTGTCATCAATAATCCATACTGATATCGCCCGTGATGGAATGATGATGGGGCCAAACTTTGAAGCAACTTTGTCACTTGCATCAAAAGTATCTATACCAGTTATTTTGTCTGGCGGGATTTCATCGCTGTCTGATTTAGGTCAAGTTTTAAAGGCAACAGAGACCCAAAAAATAATGTTAGGTGGGGTCATCTCGGGTAGAGCAATTTATGAGGGTCAACTCGGTGTCGCTGAAGGGACAGAGATGTGTGAGAGATTAAGTCTATGTTGAAAACCCGGCTTATCCCGTGCTTAGACGTTGATAATGGTCGGGTTGTAAAAGGCGTAAATTTCGTCGATTTAATTGATGCGGGTGATCCAGTTGAACAAGCTCGCGCATATGATAGTGCGGGCGCAGATGAACTGTGTTTTTTAGACATCACGGCTAGCCATGAAAAGAGATCGACAATATTGGATGTTGTTGAGCAGACTGCCGGTCAATGTTTTATGCCTGTAACTGTCGGTGGTGGAGTTCGTTCCCTGAATGATATACGCAATCTTCTACGGGCTGGGGCAGACAAAGTTGCGATAAATACGACTGCAGTAAAAAGGCCAGAGTTTGTGCGCGAAGCTTCCAATAAATTTGGGTCTCAGTGTATAGTAGTATCTATTGATGCTAAATCAGTGCAACCTGGTAAATATGAAATTTTTACGCATGGAGGGCGCTTAGCGACAGGTATAGATGCTGTGCAATGGGCCAAAAAAATGGAGGAGTTTGGTGCTGGAGAAATTTTGTTAACGTCCATGGATCGTGATGGAACAAAAAAGGGGTTTAATATTCCCCTAACAAGGGCAATCTGCGATTCCGTATCAGTGCCTGTTATAGCATCTGGTGGGGTTGGGAGTTTGGAACATTTGGTTGACGGGGTCATTGAAGGACATGCCTCTGCTGTACTTGCGGCCTCTATTTTCCACTTTGGAACCTTTTCGATCAAGCAGGCGAAAGAGCACCTGAAAAAGGCTGGTGTTTCTATTCGATGATATCTACATTAGGATCTATAAAATGAAAAAAACAAAAAAAATGGGGGATGTTTATCAGCGTTTATATGACGTTATTATCAGCCGAAAAGATTCAAATAGCGCAGATTCCTATACGGCTAGCCTATTTAAAAAAGGCAGGGGGAAAATTTGTAATAAATTAGGTGAAGAAGCTATTGAAACGGTTGTTGCTGCGTTGGCTGAAAAACAAGAGAATGTCGTTCATGAAAGCGCTGACATGTTATTTCATCTTTTTGTATTGTGGGCAGAGATGGGTATTGAGCCCCAAGAGGTTTCAAATAAATTAGAGGATAGATTTGGAGTTTCTGGTATGAAAGAAAAGAAAGCCCGGTCGAATAGCTGCTAATTTGGGAGAAACGTCGTTGGTTTATGACACAGAAAATATTTTTGCTAAAATCATAGGAGGAGAAATTCCCTGTGAGAAGGTATATGAAGGGAAACACGTATTAGCATTTCATGATATAGCCCCTCAGGCACCAGTGCACATTTTAGTTATTCCCAAAGGTCAATATACCTCGTTAAATGATTTTTCAGAAAAAGCTAGCGATGAAGAGGCAAGCGAATTAATCAGGGTGCTTGGGAGGCTCTCACGAGATTTTAATATAGTTGAATCAGGGTACAGGATATTAGCAAATCATGGTAAAAATGCCCACCAGGAAGTTCCTCATTTCCACGTGCACTTGTTAGGAGGACGTGATCTGGGGGGTATCGTTAGCCATGGTGGTTAAATAAAGCCATTTATTACAATCGAAACTCGATGGCGTCCCAAATTGATGTCTCAAGGTTAGTTTTATTAAAACGATTGATTTCTTGAAGGCCGGTCGGTGAAGTTACGTTTATTTCTGTTAAATATTTGCCAATTACATCGATTCCCACAAAAACAAGCCCACGTCTTCGTAATTCAGGGCCTATTGTTGCGCAGATTTCAAAATCCCGCTCTGTAATTTTAGATTTTTCTGCTCGCCCACCGACATGCATATTTGATCTCGCCTCTCCTGAAGCAGGGACTCGATTTGTTGCACCCGCGGGTTCTCCGTCTATCAGGATAATGCGCTTATCTCCGTTTCGAACTTCAGGCAAATATTTTTGTATCATTAATGGCTCTGCGCTAAAAGACATGAACATTTCTACGAGGGCATTTACGTTTTCATCATATTCGGTAATATGAAAGACGCCTCTTCCTCCATTACCATATAACGGCTTTATAATAATATCTTTGTATTGATTTCGAAATTCTTTAATCAACTTTATATCATTGCTTATAAGGGTTGGCGGGATCAAATCAGGATATTGAAGCATAAACAATTTTTCAGGAGCATTTCTCACCTCAGCAGGATTATTTACGACCATTGTGCTGTTAGTGACCAATTCTAGAATGTGTGTGGCAGTGATATATGACATATCAAATGGAGGGTCTTGGCGCATCAAAATAACATCAAATTTAGAGAGCTGTGCTGATTTTTTAGGTCCAAGAGTAAAATGGTTACCGGATGTTTTTTTGACAACTAGTTTTTGCACTGTTGCGAATGCTGAAGAGTTTTTTGCATAGAGGTTCTTGGGTTCAAAGTGGTATAATTCATGTTTTCTGCGTTGACCTTCGAGTGCGAGTAAAAAAGTGCTGTCCCCATTTACATCAACTGTGCTTATGTGGTCCATAAGAATAGCTACTTTTAGCGCCATTAAGAATGTCCTGTTACCTGAGTGATTATTCGATGTTGATTTGAAGATGACTTAATATTGAAACTTCAAAAGGATATTCTTCCATATTTATATTTTCATGTAAATATTCTCTCAAAGCAACCATTGTTGGCTCAAAATTCATGACATGGTTTTTGATTTTGCCAGACTTATGCAGGAAGCCGAGACCATTAGGTGCAAATAAAAGTGTTAATTTGATCATGTGAAGAGCTTCTTTAATTTTGTTTATACTAAGATAATGTATGATAATTTCCTCTTGCAGACGCATAAGGATCTCTCTGTGTGTCAGTTCTCGTAAATGGCTTGCCCGAAGCTCTTCTTGGGTGCCTAAGGTGAATTTAAGAATCTCACGAAGGTTAAAGGTGTTTAATTCTTTACCTCCGGACAAAGGGTCAATTATTGTCCTATACCCATCGTATTCGAGTCTTACTAGCAGTCTTCCCGGAAAATTGAGGCCTCTAACACTCCAACCTTGAGATTGAGCGACACTCATGTACAAAATTGCAAGCGCTGTTGGTCCTCCCTCGCGTTGGTCAATTACAAAAGTTAAATTTGAAGTTGTGTCGTTGTTTGAAAGGCAACTAGAGCCAATATAACCGTATTTTTTGTATAGAATCTCGGATAAGGCCTCCTGCATGTATTTTACACTCAAACTGTCCTCGAGGCCCCTGAGATATTTTTCCACGCCATTACCTAGAGCGTCGAGGTGGCGATAGTAAGCATTCAGTTTGACTTTGGGTCGAGTGATAGAGCCCATGATAAGGGCTGTTTCTGAGAGTTTTACTAAGTCATCAGATAGTTTCCCAATTTTTGATAAGTGTTTTTCTGGTGAGAGATACGCAGTCAATAGCTAGGTTTCTTAATTCTTACGTGGTTAATCACTCTGTTAACGCCACCTATATTCTTGGCATGATTTAAAACCTTTTGCAGCTCTGAAGATGATTGCGCAACTCCGATCAAGTAAATCACTCCATTCACGGTTTCAATCTTATAGTTAATAGCTAAAATGTCTCTGTCGAACGTTATCTTGGATGTAAATTGGGTTGATATCCATGAATCTTTTGCGACGTTGCGGAGTTTAAACTCCCCAATTTGAATCTCATTTAAGACGTCCACAACATCCTTAGGTTTCCATGAAATTCCGACAGCTCTAGCAGCAAGAGTGTCGCTTTTTACTATGCCGGTTAATAGAACTCGATTCTCGAAGACCTCTACCCCAATGCGAAGAAAAAACTTTTTGTCAGATTCGAGAAGCTTTAACCGGATTTTAGCTGTTGTTGCCAAATCCAGGGCCACTTGACGGGCTGATCTTTCTTCTAATGCTGCAAGGCCCACGGAAGACCCCGCGCCTAAAAAAGGCCCACTGCAGCTCGAAATAAAGAGAGCGAAAACTACTATCCAAGTGCTATAGGCAAACACACCTTTTCTCTGATAAAAAATTTGAAAAAACAACATAAATTCTTAGAATTAGTGAGTTCTAATCTATATCCAAATCAGTACTCATTATCTAATCGAAATATAGACATAAAAAAAGTTTTTTGAAAACCCTTTTGCACTAATTGAGAAAAACGGCATTTAAGAAAATAATTAGTCTGAAAGGCCCTTTATCTCTATTGCTCTTTTATATACTTCTCTTTTTGAAGCACCGGTTTTTTTAGAAATTAAATTTACCGTATCTTTTGTTGAGTGTTTTTCTAAAGCTTTAGCAATGTGCATTTCAAGGCTTTTTTCATCCAATTTGGTTTTTTCCACTTTTGGGCTAACCACCAGCGTTAATTCACCTTTTGGGGTTGTATTCACTGCATAAAATTGGGATATATCACTAAGTCTGCCCCGCTTAACTTCTTCAAACCGTTTAGTCAATTCACGGGCAATAGCTACTTCTCTATTTCCAAGAATTTTATCCATATCGGTTAATGTCTCACATAACCGATAACCTGTCTCAAAAAAAACTAATGACCCGGGTACGGCTATTAGTGATTCTAATGCCCTTCTTCTATTATTTGATTTTCGTGGAAGAAACCCATGGAAAAAAAACTTATCTACGGGTTGTCCTGAAATAAGTAACGCAGTTAACAGGGCGGAAGCCCCGGGCACTACTGTAAAAGGAATCTGGTGATGTATACATGAAGTTATTAACTTATAACCCGGGTCTGAAATAAGAGGGGAACCAGCGTCAGAGATAAGCGCTAAGGTTTGATTTTCTAGAAGACGCTTTATTATTTTTGGGCGAGCCCTTGTTGCGTTATATTCATGATAGGAGAGTAATCTGTTTGTAATACCATGAATTTTAAATAATTTTTTTGCGACCCGCGTATCTTCACAAATCACCGCTGTTACTTCGGTCAAAACTTTTAAGGCGCGAAGGGATATATCTTGAGCATTGCCAATAGGGGTTGAAACGATATAGAGTCCAGGAGTGCGGCATCCATTAGAGGATTTGGGGTTGTGGTTGTTTTTTGGCGGCTCGGTTTGTTTTTTTTCTTTAATTGGCTCCTTCTCTAAGGAAATAGATTTTGAACCCACGGTGTTTATGTTTTTTTTCATTTAATCAACTTCGGTTGAAAGTTCAAAAATGGTTATTTTTTGGATTTTTACTAATTTTTTCAGCATGTCAGCACCATGGCAAGCAGGAAAATTTGAAACTGTATGAAAAAAACCAATTATATAAATCCAAAATCGCTCAGGTTAACCAGGCTCGAAAAGCTGCCCTAAGCGCTCATATGCCTCGAAAAAATGCAGAAAAATATACTCCAAAGTTTATAGCTCCTGGCGAACCTAAAGTAAAAAACAAACCTATGAAGAAGGCTAAAACTTTAAATGACCGAGACAATAAAACAGAGAATATCGGGAAAACCCCAAGCCTTCCGCAAAGAGATGTGAAAAAAAAAGTGCGGCCAAAGCCATCTTTCATGAAGTATTTAACTGGCCCGGTTGAAGTAGATGACAAATTTAATAACCCTAAGAGTTTGGCTCCACCGCCAGGTAACTCGGACTCAATTCGGGTTGCCTTGCTTTTGCCGCTTACAGGACCAAACAAAGAGCTTGGGCATGCCATGTTAAATGCGGCTCAATTAGCGCTATTTGATTTTGCAGATTTGCGATTTGAATTATTAGTTTATGACACTAGAGGTGAAGTAACTGGGGCCCAGGTTTCCGCGCAAGAATCAATAAGTGACGGAGTTGCATTGATCATAGGTCCGTTATTAGCAAAGTGCGTTGAAGCTGCCGCAGTCGCGGCGCGTGCTGCAAATATTCCAATCATAGCCTTTTCTAATGATTATTCATTGGCTGGTGACGGGGTTTTCGTATTCGGGTTTATGCCTGAAGCTCAAGTAAATAAAGTTGTTGAATATGCTTGGTCAAAAGGTATCACTCGGTATGCCGTATTTGCACCAAATAATAAATATGGAGAAAATATTGTAAGAGCTTTGCGGGTTTTGGAGAGAAGATTAGGTTTAGAAATTTCCAAGACACAATATTATAATCCTTATGCCAAAGATTTTTCTGCTGATGTAAAGTCTTTGGGTGACTATGATAAACGAAGGAGGGCATTATTAAAGTATAAAGCTGATTTAGAAAATGAGGGTGGCGAACTTGCAAAAAAGTCACTCAAGAGATTGGTCGGGGTTCAAACCATGGGTAATTTGCCATTTGAAGCACTTCTGGTTGCTGATGGAGGAAATCGCTTAAAGTCTATTGCAGCACTTTTACCCTTCTATGGTATTGACCCTAAAGAAACACAGATTTTAGGAACGGGACAGTGGGATGAATCGGGGATCGGAAAAGAGCCAGCTTTGTCCGGTGGATGGTTTGCTGCCCCCCCCCCACAGAGCAGGAATAAATTTGAGTTGAATTATAAAAGGCTCTTTAAAAAAGAGCCCCCCAGGCTTGTAACTTTAGCCTATGACGCTACTGCGTTAAGCGCTAGTCTTGCTAAAAGCCAAGGCTTGCAAGGTTTAACTATCACAGCACTAACAAGTCCGGGAGGTTTTTTAGGCAGAGATGGTTTGTTTCGCCTGTTACAGAGCGGGATTACAGACCGAGGGTTGGCCGTTTTGGAGGTTGGAGCAGAAAAGAATAAAATACTTCAATCGGCACCCCGATCATTTGAAGAAACCATAAATTAATCTACACCATAAGTTTTCGCAGGACCAAATTTAGGCACATCCGACCAGATAGAGTGGCCCTAATATACCCACCGGAGTTTTGTAAAAAGCCATTTTTGATCAAGTTATTAAACTCGATGGGATTAAAAAAATCCCCGATTTGTTTGTTTGTTTGGCGCTCTAGTCTTGATATTTTGATACCCTTTGGGGTCCTAAGTCCAAGCATAATTAATTCCTCTCCACGAGCGTGAAGGCTTATTATCTTGTTTTTAGCTGTCCCGTGGCCCCTTTTTGATACTGAATTTACCCATTTTTTTGGATCATGAATTTGATAAATAGCATATATTTTTCCACCAAACTGCAACCTGCTGTGTGCTCCTGGGCCCAAGCCAACATAATCATGACCCTCCCAATAAAGTAAGTTATGCTTGCACTCTGACCCTGGAATTGAATGATTTGATATTTCGTAAGCAGGCATTCCTCTGTTTTCCATTATTTCTTGGGTCGTTTTATAATAATTTGCGGCGGCATCACTGTCTGGGACATTGATTTTTCTTCTATAAAACTCTGTGCCGGGCTCTATACTCAGTTGATATAAGGATAAGTGATTAGCCCCCAGTTCTAGGCCTTCTTTTAACTCTCTTTTCCATTTGTTTACTGATTGCCGAGGCCTCGCATAAATAAGGTCAAAAGAAAAATTTGAAAATGTTTTGCTAGCTATTTTTATTGCACGTATGCCCTCGCTTGCAGAATGATTCCTGCCTAAAAACGTGAGAGCACTATCGTTTAGGGATTGTATCCCCAATGACACCCTGTTAACCCCTAAACTTTTAAAATCCCTAAATTTCCCAATTTCTATGGACGTTGGGTTAGCTTCCAAGGTTATTTCAGTTTCGCTTTCTAAGGTCCAAGTTCGTGAGATTTTTGCCAATATACCCTTTAGTGCCTCGGGGTCCATTAGTGATGGGGTGCCCCCCCCAAAGAAGATGCTACTTACTCTTCTGGACTTTGTTTTCTCTCCAAAATACTCAATCTCCCGAATAATGCTTTCACCCCAACTTTGTACGCTAAATTTATTTTGCAAATGGCTATTAAAGTCACAATACGGGCACAAAGATGAGCAAAATGGCCAATGAACGTAAACACCAAACCTCTGATAATTTTCGTTTTCCTTCATGAAGAGCTGAGGTGCTTTTTCACTAATTTTTCAAATGCAATCATCCGATGGTTGATTCGAATTTTTTTACTATGCGGAATTTCAGCAAACGTTAGTTTAGAGCCCAAAGGACAAAAAATCGGGTCATAACCAAAGCCCGTTTTGCCTCTTGGGGGAAACTGTATAACCCCATCGATTCTGCCCTCGAAATAATCAACATACCCGTCGGGCCAGCCGAGAGCTAACCCACAAACAAAATAAGCAGACTTATCAGCCTTATTCTCAAGCTCTATTTTTACGCGTTCCATTGCGATATTAAAATCTTTTTCTGGGCCTGCCCATCTAGCTGAGTGTATTCCAGGCCGTCCATTAAGCGCGTTAATACATAGCCCTGAATCGTCTGCTAAGGAGACTAAGCCAGATAGCCGGGATGCCGAGATAGCCTTTATTTTTGCATTTTCGAAAAAAGAAGCCCCATTTTCCTCTGGCTCTGGTAAATTAAGCTTCGTTGCGGGAATAGTGCCGACCCCAAAATTTGACAGCAAGCTCTCTATCTCTGTAACCTTTCCACTGTTATGACTCGCAACCACAAGCTGTTTTTCGGCAGAAATTGAGTAGATCATGCGAGAATCAACCTAATTTTTTTGAAGAACGCTTGTTTGTATTTTACACAGAGTGTGGGCTCCTTTTCTCGCAAGCACCAAAAGCTGGTTAAACATATTTTCGGAAAATGGGTCTGACTCCGCTGTAGCTTGTATCTCTACGAGTAACCCCTTTCCAGTAATTACAAAATTTGCATCCACATCGGCCCTGCTATCTTCACTGTAGTCAAGATCTAAGATGGCTAAATTGTTCAAGCTTCCGCATGAGACAGCGGCAACACTATCTAATAATGGCATCTTACTAATGAGTCCTATTTTGGTACAGTGCAAAAATGCCTTATATAAAGCAACGTAAGCCCCAGTAATAGCGGTTGTTCGAGTACCTCCATCAGCTTGAATAACATCACAATCGATCCGAATTTGAAGCTCCCCCATTAACCGCATATCTACTACAGCTCGTAAGCTTCTTCCAATAAGGCGCTGAATTTCAGTAGTTCTTCCTGATTGGCGCCCTCTAACAGCTTCACGATCCATTCTTAGATTTGTCGATCGGGGTAACATTCCATATTCGGCTGTGATCCACCCTTCTCCGGAGTCTCGTCGCCATTTTGGTATGTGATTTTCAACGGAGGCCGCACATATTACGTGAGTTTTTCCAAATTTCGCTAAACATGACCCCTCTGCGTTTTGAAGAATATTTGGCTCTAATGTTATCGATCTTAGTTCGTCAAATGGTCTTCCATCGGATCGTTCGAAAAGTTTGTTCATATATGCCCCCTTGTATTTTATTTGGAACAATTTAGAAATATTTGGTTATGTCAAGTAAAACTAAAGTCCTTCCGTTAAGGACACCGATTATGTTTGCAGTGAAAGTTGACGCCAGCTTTTAGTCTCATTAAATTCACCTGTAAACAGTTTAACGAGGAACAAATGATTTCGGAACTCAATGAGCGGTCAAGGGGGGTTTTCTGCCAAATAGTTGAAAATTATGTGGAAACGGGAGAGCCAATTGGCTCCAGAACTTTGGCAAAGAGGTTATCTATAAATTTATCCCCGGCATCTATTCGGAATGTAATGGCAGACTTGGAAGATGCTGGCTTACTTTTTTCTCCTCATACATCCTCTGGAAGATTGC
>MDSW01211059.1_pt1 | contig 10225 bp, 4 predicted proteins | sample 811171 | NCBI WGS metagenome assembly MDSW01 (sample SAMN05326641, study PRJNA326480) | marine metagenome | isolation source: seawater | place: Atlantic Ocean: North West | collected 2012 | reverse complement strand
TATTGGCTTCGTATACTTTATTTTTAATTGTGTTTGACACACAAAAATAATCAATTCTCCAACCTACATTTTTTGCTCTGGAATTAAACATATAGCTCCACCAAGTATAATGTCCAGGATCTTTATTAAACATTCTGAATGTATCTATAAACCCTGCATTAATATAGTTTTCAAAACCTTTTCTTTCTTCTTCTGTAAAGCCTGCATTTCTTTTATTTGATTTTGGGTTTTTTAAATCAATTTCTTTATGTGCAACATTTAAATCACCACAAAAAATTACAGGTTTTTTGGATTCTAATTTTTTTAAATATTTTAAAAAATCGATATCCCATTCTTTATATCTATAATCTAATCTACTTAAATCTCTTTTTGAGTTTGGAGTATATACAGTTACTAAGTAATAATTATTTAATTCAAAGCATATAACTCGTCCTTCTTGATCATGTTTTTCTATTTTCAAATCATTTTCTATAGTTATTGGTTTAATTTTTGAAAATATTGCCGTTCCAGAATATCCCTTTTTAATAGCACTATTCCAATATTGATAAGGATAATCCTTTAGTATCAATTCAACTTGTTCAGGATGTGCTTTAGTTTCTTGTATACATATAATATCAGGATTTTCTTTATTTACAAAATCTAGAAAACCTTTTTTTAATACAGCTCTTATTCCATTAACATTCCAAGATATAATTTTCATGTTTTATAAATTTCCCTATTTTTAATTGTTTCTAAATATAGTTCAGCTAAATTAAGTCTCTCTTCCATAGTTTCAATTTTTTCCTTTTTAGCTTTTAATTCTGGATGTAATGGCACAAAAAAAGAACAACAATCTTGATGAGGAGAAATTGAATATTCATATGTGCCTATATATTTTGCAATAGTAATAATATCTTCTTTATTATGTCCTGATAAAGGTCTAAGAATTGGATAATTGCTACTTCCTGCTATTGCATGAATATTTGATAATGTTTGAGATGATACTTGCCCAATATTTTCTCCGGTCACAAGAGCTTTAGCATTTAATTCATCAGCGAGCAAGCATGATAATTTTATCATTATTCGTCTAAATATAATTACCCAAAATTTCTCATTTATTTTATCCATAATTACCTTTTGAATTTTTAATATTGGATATATATATAGTACAGATTCATTTTGAAAATTTGATAATGTGTTAATAATATCCTGACAATTTATAATTGATTGTTTATTTGTTGCAGGAGCACTATGAAAATGTATATAAATTAATTTTACACCTCTTTTTAAAATTTGAAATGATGCAACTGGTGAATCTATACCTGATGATAATAAACTAATAGCAGTTTCACCACTTCCATTTGGCAACCCTCCATAACCTTCAATTTTTTTATGCCCTATAAATGCTTGACCTCTTACTATTTCTATAATAATATTTAATTCAGGATTTTTTAGTGATACAGGTTTTTTTTTATTTTTATAAATTTCAGCTCCTATTATCTGATTTATTTCATGAGATGTAAGTTTAAATCCTTTATCCTGTCTTTTTGTTGTAATTCTAAAACTCTCAAATTTTATATTTGAACTAATATTATTTGCTATATCTTGAATTAGATTTATTTTAGCATCTACTTTTTGCATTAGCAGTAGATTTTTTAAGCCCATTACATTTTTTAATTTATTTTTATACTCTTTCCATTTTTTTTCATTAATACCATATATAAATACTCTTGATGCATAAGTATTAATATTTTTGTATGGGAGACCTTCAATTTGGGTTTTAATATTAGTTTGGAATATTTTTTCAAACCAAGCCTTATTATCTCTTTTTAAGGCTAATTCATGATAATGTATTAGAATACAATATTGACTCATTATTATTAATTTCTATTCAGACTCAAAATAAGATACAATATTATTAATTAATATAGATTCTTGTTTGTTTTCATTCATATTTTTAATAAGAATTTTATTTTCTTTTAATTTTTCGGAGTCAAAAATAACACTAAACTTTGCATTCATTTTATTAGCATGTCTCAATTGTGATTTTATGCTTCGTCTTAATGAATCAATATAAACTGCTACACCTAATTCTTTTCTAAGTAAATCAGCTAATTGCATTGCTTGAGCAATATATATTTCTTCAATATTAATAATATAAATATCAGTATTAATATTTTCATGATTATCTAGATTCATTGCTAAAATTAATCTTTCCATTCCTGCCGCAAATCCAATCGCTGGAATATTATTACCTCCTAATTCTTGCACTAAGTTATCATATCTTCCACCACCACATAATGCATCTTGTGCACCTAAATCACTTGAAATTAATTCAAACACTGTTTTTGTGTAATAATCAAGACCTCGAACTAATTTTTGATCATGAGTATATGGAATATTTAATTGGTTTAAAATATTAACAACACTATTAAAATGTTCACTATCTTCATCAGATATATAATCAAAAATATTTGGGGCATGTTTATGGACCATTTTTTGAATATTTTTATTTTTTGAATCCAAAATTCGCAATGGATTTTTTTCTAAACGCTTTAATTCTGATTCATTAAATTCACTTTTGAATTGTATTAATGATTCTTTTAAATCATTACTATATTTTTCCCTAATATTACTTGACCCTAAACTATTTAGTTTAATTTCCAGATTAGTTACTCCAAACATTTTATATATATTATATGCCATTGATATAATTTCAGCATCTTGTTCAGGATTATGAGACCCAATTGCTTCTACTCCAAATTGATGAAATTGTCTTAATCTCCCTTTTTGGGGTCTTTCTCTTCTAAATGATGGACCTATATAATAAAACTTTGATATTGGCTCTATTTTCCATAATTGTTTTTGAATATAGGCCCTGACAACAGAAGCTGTCATCTCAGGCCTTAATGTTAAATTTTGTCCATTTTGATCTTCCCAAGTATACATTTCTTTATTTACAATATCAGTGAATTCTCCTACACTTCTAGTAAATAACTCTGTAGATTCAAATATTGGAGTTCGAATTTCACCATAGCCATGAATATTCATAAATATATTTAAATGCCTCTCAATATCTTGAATATTGAGTGTGTTATTAGGTAATAAATCTTTTGTGCCTTTAATATTTTTTATCATTTTTAATCCCACTTAAATATATATATAATACTTTATATAATAATCATTTTATATTTGAATGAACTGATATATTTTACCAAGAGTTTCCCATAGAAGGACTACTAGAACGTATTTTTATATCTCTTAAATTTGGACTTTTAACTCTTATGTTTAATAAAAAACCACTATTTGTCCCTGATGGCCACCATTTTAATCCAAATTCCCAACAATGTAAACTACGATATAAATACATATTGTGACTAATAATTTGATTATCAATCATATCAATTTGCCCTGAATATGTTAATCGCCATTTATTAGTTAATTGTAATTTTAGTATAGGTTGTATCCATAGAGTTTTATCCCAATCTTCTAGATCACTAATAATTTTTTTTTGTAACTTTGCACCTATTCTTAAATCTAAATCCCATATATTTTCATCACTTAATGTAGGCTCAAAAAAACTATTTGAATTATATAGTGCTGTTTTATCTTCTATTTCTAATGTATCACTTTCTGTTACAGTTAAATTGTTCACTAATTTTTTTTGCCCACTTAATGAAATATCTGTAGCACCTTGAATATATGTTAAAATTGGAAATGGAGCTAATTCATTTGTTCTGGCTAAATTAGCATCCAGTTTATAGGGATCATGATACATTGTAAAGTCAACATCTAATAACTTAGGAACCATAATATTAATTCTAGATTTTATAACATCTAAATTTATTTCATTGTTAAAATTATAACCACTATTTATATTCCATGTTAAAAAATCAATTTTTGTTTTTGTAGAATCATTTAATTTCATTTGTAAATTATTACGAACTCCAAAGCTAATTTTTTTAATTTCTTTATCTGAGGTGCTCCCAATTAAAGAATTTAAAAAATAGTCATTACCATTATTATCAAAATAACCTAAATCAAGCCCTAAAAATGGTTCTGAAAAATTTGGTGTATAGTTTAAACTAATATTTGGTGAGATTATGTGTCTTATTGAATTAATATTAAAATTATCAATAGAAAATAGGCCATATAATGTAGTACTTGTTGATAATGAAAAATTACCTGTTAATCTTCTTTTAAATCCTTCTTCAAGAATTCCATTATTATTATATTTAAAAATCCACCCTTCTTTTAGACTGATTCGAGGATTTAATGTTAACCAACCAAAAAATTTATTAGGCGCTGATAAATTCATAGTATGTATTATGCTGCTATTGTAATCAATAGTATCTTTTGCGTCCCACATAAAATTTTCTGCATTTGGATTTGAACTAATATGTCCTATATTTTGTTTTCCATTTAATTTTGATGAAAAACTATAATATATTGAATTATACCATTTATCTCCATTACCAAAAATTTTAGAATTAGAATGTGAAAATTTTATATTTGGTAATATTCGATATCTATAATATTGAATTAATAGATTTTCAGAACTGTTAGATATTTGAGGTATTTCGCTATCGTTTTTTAAATCGTAACTTTCCGAAATTGAAATAGATAATCTATTGTTATATTTTGACCATACTTTATTATAACTTGCAGATGATTCTAATTTTTGTTTTGTTCTTGTATTTAAATCATAGCCATATTCATTATAAAAATTACTGCTTGTTACATAAGTCCAATTTACATTTAAGTTTTGAGTTGGATCAATTGTGTGTTTATGAATCCATTTTATGTCAAAATTTTGTATTGTTTTTTTCGTAAAAATATCACTGATATCATCCGTTAAAGCTTCATTTAACTCTCTTTTTAGAGTAGTTAATAAGCTACCGTTAAATTTATATTTTTTTACATATCTAGTTTTTGTTTTAAATTCAATACGATCTCTATCATAAAAATCCATTAATATTTCAGAGTCTGTATAATCATTAGGTGCCCAATAATAACCTAATTTTTGAAAATAGGTACCCCTTTTTTTAGATATTCCAAATGAAGGCATAATCCATCCAGATTGCCTATTATTATTTTTATTTGGAAGAATTGCAAATGGAATACCTAATACTGGAATATCATATATATATAATAGTAACGGTTTAGCAATGATACGTTCTCCTTGAAACATTTTCATTTTAGGACTTCTAAAATAATAATGTGGATGTTCATGATCACAGGTAGTATATATGCTTTTATTCATATGATAAATATTAGGTTCTTGTCTATAAATTACATCTGATTTATAGAAACCATCTCCAACACTAGTATTCCCTAAATTGATGATACCTTTTTTATTAATTAAATCAAATTCTAAATTTTCTCCTGTAATTGGCTTTTGATTTTGAGTAATAATTTCAGATTTTTTATCTTTAGTTGAGTAAGCATAAAGATAATTATTAGCCCAATTTATTTTTACATTATTAGATGTGAGGGTGGTATTTTGATATTCTATTTTTGCATTATCATTAAGAATTGTCGTTTCATTATTAATATCATAATTAATCATATTTGCATTATAAGTTAACATAGAATCAATTTTGGTTCTTCCTGTTTCTGGATAGAATATTCCTCTTGCATCTCCTTTAATATTTAATGTATTCAAATTTCCATTTTTATAATTTAGATTAATAGTATCTCCTGTAGCCTTATTGTGCCCTATCAATAAACTTGAATCATTAACAATATAATAAATGCTTTTTCCCATCCCTTCAATACTAACATCATTTAATTTATTATCTGTAAAATTAATTAGCATTGCATTACCATACATTTCATCTTTAAATTTTTGATAATTGGAATTATTTGCAATTGCATAATGATTATTAAATATATAACCGTTATTTTTAATGCTAATTTTTTTTATTATAGAATCAGTAAATTCTATATTCATTAAATCTCCTGATATCCCTCTATTTTTGGAGTTAACTATTGCATTATCTATAAGATTCATTTTTTGAGTATTATCATCATATATAATTTGATTAGCTTTTATATTATATTGAGAGTCTATAATTTTTGAATTACCAACTGTTTTAAATGAGTATCCTCTAAAACCATCAGTTTCTATATATGTAAGAGAATCAGTTGATAAACTATTATCTTTAAATTTAAAATTTACATTTCCAAAAGCTTCTAATGAGTCTATTTCATACCAAAAATTCATTTTTTGGCATTTTAAACTATCATTTCCATTAATCATAGTTACAGGACCAATTAAGTGTAATTCTTTTGAATTAATAAATTGTTTTGCTTCCTTAGTGAATATAGAAATAGTATCACTAAAAATTACGACGTTGCTCTTATTATTTTTTGATTTAAAAATTCTTACTTCTTGTCCATTATCTAATGTTTTTTCCAGTATATCTGCCGTATAATTCCAATTTTTAGGAAAAATATTAGTAATGATTAGTGCTATTATTATATAGTATTGCATTAATTCTAATTTAAATAAATAATTACATTTTGTAATAAAAAAATAATGATATATATATATATCTAATTAATATATTAAAATGTTTATTAATGGTTAATTATGAATTTTAATTATTTATTTAGTATTATTATTATAAATTTTATTTTTTCACAGCTCAGCATTGAAGCTGTGCCACACTCTATTATAAAGAAATTAAATACAGAAGTTCCAGTTTTTGTAATGCCTGATTTTGATATTAACACAATTTTAAAGCAAGACGATTTAGATTATCAAGCGGGTTTATCTTATAAGTTTGGACATAATTTTTTGGTTGATATTAATTTTTTTGATTATGCTATATGTGATACATTAGATAATGGCGATAAAATATTTAGATTAAAAATTCATTCTGCAGAAGCACATTCTATCAACTTTATTTTTGATTATTTTTATTTATCTAAAGGTAGTCAATTATTTATTTATAATGATGATTATTCTGATCAAATAGGTGCATTTTCTTATCAAAACAATAAATCACATTATAGATTTTCTACTACCCCTGTTTCTGGTAATCAAGTAATATTAGAATATTTTGAACCATCCTATATTAGTAATACAACACAAATTGATATTTCTAATGTTATTCATGCTTATACACCCATTTTTTCTATTGATAATAGAGACTATAATGATTCCCAAAGTTGTAACAATAATGTAAATTGTCCATCTGCTCAACCATGGATTGATGAAAAAAATTCAGTTGTTATGACTTTAACTGATGGAGGAACAAGATTATGCTCTGGAGTAATGCTAAATAATGTTAATCAAGACTTTAGCCCTTATTTTTTAACATCACAAACTTGTTTGGGTGGGCATCAAGATTGGATTTTCATGTTTAATTATGAGAGCTCTACATGTGATAATCAAAACTCTAATACTAATCACACATTATCAGGATCTGAGTTACTATCTTATGATGCACAATCTGATTTTGCATTATTAAAATTAAGTGAAACACCTCCCCTTGATTATAATGTTTATTTTGCCGGCTGGGATGCTAGAGATTTAGTCCCTACAAATTGTGTATCAATTCATCATCCAGTTGGGGATATTAAAAAAATATCTTTTCACAATGGATATGCAATATCAGATGGATGGTTTTTTGATGATAGTAGTCATTGGAGAATTAATCAATGGAGTAGTGGAATTACCGAACCAGGTTCATATGGAGGACCTTTATTTAATGAGTTTCATAAAATTGTTGGGCAGTTGCATGGAGGAGAATCTTCTTGTGATAATAGTATTAATGATTATTATGGTAAATTTTCAAAATCTTGGTATGGAGGAGGCACACCTTCAACATGTTTAAAAGATTGGTTAGATCCAGATGATACTAATACTTTAGTATTAGATGGAATTGGTGAAAATGATATGCCAGACCCTGAATTGTCTTATTCTATTACAGATAATAATGTTTTAATTATTGATAATGAAATTAAAAATATTTTTTTATCATTAAATAATAGTGGTGAATCAGAATCAAATTTAAATTATTCAATATATAACTCTCCATTTTCTAGTATTGGAAGTTTACCAGATTCAGCTAATTATTATTGGGTAGATTCTAAAAATAATTCTGATTATGATTATTATTGGTATGATATTAGTGTATTTGAAAACTTTACAGTTGAATTTTCAGATAATGATGAAGCTGCAGGTCCATTTAATATTGGCTTTGATTTCCCTTTTTATAATAATAATTATGCAGAATTTATAATCAATCCAAATGGTTGGATTGGGTTTGAAAATGATAATGATGAATGGGATAATAGTTCAATTCCCTCAACATCTGCACCTCTTGCTTCAATTATGGCTTTTTGGGATGATTTAAATCCTATCAATTCTGGTTCTTCAGATAATATGAGCGGTGAAGTAAAATTTTATTCTGATAATTCAAAATTAATAGTATGGTATGATGATGTTGTACATTGGGATGATGATGAAACATATAATTTTCAAATTGTAATTTATAAAGATGGTTTAATTGATATTAATTATAAGAGAATGAATGGTGATATTAATAGCGCAACAATTGGAATACAAAATGATAATGGAGAGATTGGGCATCAGGTTATTTATAATAATAATTATATAGAAAATAATCTGAGATTATCATTTAAACAAGCTGAGGATTGGATTACTATTGATAACCAAAATTTTATTACTGATTCAATTAATGATCAGGAGTTAGCTAATCATAATATTCAGATTGATGGAAATTTACTTAATGATGGTCAATACTCAACTAATATTTATATAGAGTCAAATGCTAGCGCCCCTATTAATATACCATTATCTGTTGTTGTTGGATATCAATCTATAATTGGTGATATAAATTATGATGGTCAAATTAATATTCAAGATGCAGTATTATTAATAAATATCATTATAGGTAGCTATCCTCCTAATAATGAGGCAGATATTAATAATGATAATCAAATTAATATTTTAGATGCTGTATTATTAGTAACTTTAATTTTAGATTTTTATTAAGGAAGACTTATTATGGCAAGAAACATTACACTAATTTTATTGATTACATTTATTTATTCATCTGAAATCTATGATAATAAGCTCCTATTTTGTTTAAATAAAACAGAAGATTTACTTAATTTAGATAAAAATGGAATGTTAATTCAAAATAATAAGCAAATAGAAATTGCTAAGTTATTTTCTTCAGTATCTAATACTTATTACATTGAACCATGGCTTTTATCAGCTTCTGAAACTGATCATAGTGGAGATATTTATTTAAACCGTATTTATAGAGTTATATTTAATGATATCAATAAAATTCCATTATCCTTAGTAAAAGAACAATTAATTACTATTCCTAGTATTGTCCATGTGGAATATGATTATATTAAAAAACCTTATTATATTCCAAATGATATTAGATATAATCAGCAATGGTTTTTAGAAAAAGTACAAGCTGATCTTGCATGGGATATTATAGGGGCACCTAATATGATACCAGGAGATAAAGACATTTTATTAGCTTCTGTAGATACTGGTGTAGATTGGAATCATACTGATTTAGTAAATAATATTTGGCAAAATTTAGGTGAAGATGCTGATGGAGATGGTAGAACTATTGAATATATTAATGGACAATGGGTTTTTGATCCAGATGATTTAAATAATATTGATGATGATGATTGGGATGGAAATGCCACTACATTTATTGATGATTTAATTGGTTGGGATACATCAGGAGATGGGATGGGAGATGATAATAATCCAACACCATCTAATACTGGCTCTCATGGTACACATGTAGCCGGCTTATTAGCTGCGACAACAGATAATAATTTAGGTATTTCATCAGTTGCATTTAATAGTAGTATTATGTCTGTAAAAACTACTAGAGATGGAGGTGATTATATCAATGATGGATATGATGGAATTTTATATGCAGCTAAGGCAGGGTATTATGGTTCTGAAAGAGGATTTAGTATTATAAATTGTAGTTGGGGTTGCGTCAGTTGTTATAATACTTTTGATGCCGCTTTAATTGAAATAGCTCACAATGATTATAATGCGGTTATAGTTGCTGCATCTGGAAATGACCATGTGGATGCCGCACATTATCCATCAAGTTATGAACATGTTATTTCAGTTACAGCAACAAATCAATCTGAAAGAGTTAATTGGGCTACCTTCCATGAATCTGTTGATTTAGCTTCTCCAGGTGAAGGAATAATGAGTACT